>Ga0209550_10000239_pt1 | contig 49582 bp, 60 predicted proteins | sample LauGreSuBDMM15SN_2_FD_187567 | JGI IMG/M metagenome (GOLD analysis project Ga0209550, IMG submission 187567) | Freshwater lake microbial communities from Lake Michigan, USA - Su13.BD.MM15.SN (SPAdes) (version 5) | ecosystem: Environmental > Aquatic > Freshwater > Lake | place: Lake Michigan...
GCTGCATAGTTCCAATCTCGTGTTACTGCTACACTTGGTAATTTTGTTTGTGCGTCAGTAGCCACTTGTGCAGTTTGTTGAGCGCCGATATACCCTGACTGTAATATTCCTTTTAATCCAGCAGGACTTGTAGCATGATACAGATAGTTTCCGCCCATACCTTCATTCAATGAGCCCTCCGCCACACCTTTCCTGATACTGAGTTTGTCAGCAGGATTGCCACCACCGAACATGTTTCCAAAAGCATCACGGGCACGTTGTTGGGTTTGTTTTTGCTGTTCTTTGCGGTCTGCGGTTTTTTGTTTGTTGGTGCCCTGTTTGATAGTTTTCATCATGTTGTCAAAAGGTTTATCACCTGTGGCTTCTGCCATACTTCGCTGCAATCCTGGCACTTCATTCTTGAGCACACTCATGGCTCGTTGTAGACTACCATAAGTGTCAATGTGATTGCCGTTGGCGTGAATCATGAAGCCATCTCCAGATTGGATGATTTCATATTTGACACTGTTGGTGCCTGTGCCCGAAAACACAACCTGTCCGCTCATACCTTCGTCGACTTCGTCGTTAACACGATTCATAGCCATATTGGACGCTTTGTTTTGCGCTTGATCTCTTTGATTTATTGCTTTGAATCGATTGCGTTTATAGTTGGTGTGTAGCACAGCTTCATTTTCTGGCGGATTGTCTTCTGGTTTAGTGGTTAACACAAATTTCTTACCAGCATTAAAACTCTTTGACATCATGGTCATTGCGGCCTTGCGAGCAACTTCCTTGTCTCGATAATGATAAGGAACACCCATCTTGTCTTTAATCAGCTTTCCGTCGGCCAGTATGTACCATACAGTCACTGGTGTTTCTCTATCCCAACCTTCGTCATCTTCTCTACGACCACGACCACCTAGTGTTGGTGCATGCGGACTTGGGATACCGGGAGTGTATCCGCGATTGCGACCGTAGCCTGCTTCTTCTATATCAGCATGGTCGTTATAGCTAACATCGCTGGAGTGGAAACTGTGCTTGCCATGATTGTATAAGTTAACAACAACAAAACGTTTCATGTCGCCAAAGCTGTCAATGTCTCCAGTCTTGCCTTCGAATTCTACATTGCCTGTAATAATAACAGGGTCGCCTATGCTTAGTTCTTCTGCGTTTTCTTTTGCTGGTTTGTCCTGTCCATGGTCAACATAGTACCGGCCAGTTTTGGGATTGAATTTGGTCTGTGGTTCTTTGCCTTGTGCTCTTAGTGCATCAGCGGCCTTGGCTTTTTCGCCCACACGACGAACCATGTCTTGGTAATCGTCATCGTAGTCAACTTCGTCATTTGCTTCGCTAACGTTCTTCTGTTCGCCTTTTTCACGCTCTTCACGTTCAGCTTTTTGTTTGGCCAACAGATCCTCAAGGCGCTTGGCACCAGCATCCATATCATATCCAGCTGATTTTATGCCACGTTTAAATTTTTCATGTGACGTTGGTTTTTCGTTACCCTCGCCAAACATTTCCCAGACATTCATGCTCTATTCCTTTAGCTTGGTACGGATCCGGCTTTTTTAATCAATGCCTGTAGTTGAGCATTCATTGGGTGTGCGGGATTGTTTAACATTTTGGTAACTGCATCAGTTTGTTGTTTAACCTGTTGTGGGTTAGGCGGTGTTGCTGTGCCAGCAGCAGGTGCTCCAGGCTTTGGTGCTTGTCCAGCTGGCTGTGCTTGATTAGCAGGAGGAGTTGGTTGTCCTGCAACAGGTGCTCCGGGCTTTGGTGCTTGTCCTGCAACTGGAGGTTTAGCGGCTTGAGCCTGTGCGCCTGCTGCCGCTGTACCTGGTGCAGGTGCTGTGCCTGTTTGACTTGTTGCTGTGTTTGTTGCTGGAGGAGTGGTTGATGCTACTGCTGGATTGCCACCACCAGCAGGGTTGATGGCAGCAACAGGACTAGATGTTGTGGGTGCGGCAGTTGCCACTACCGGGGCCTCTTTTACAAAATACTTGTACTCTCGCATGAGACTTTCGGCTAGATCTTCTTCGTCATCATCTTTGTGTGCATCGTCCCAGGCTTTGTCGGTCTTGACATTATACTCTTTACCACCAGGCCCAATGTCAGCAACACGACTTCCAATGGGTTTGTTTGTTTTTACCACAGCTGGACCTTTAGGATCAGCAAAACTAAACTTGCTGATGTCTTCCAATAGTTTTTTCATATCGCTCATTTTTTCTTCCTAGCCTTCTTATCTTGTTGTTTATAAAATACACTAACACCAAATCCATTACCATTGTTCATACTGGTTGCCACACTGCCTGCACCGGTACCACCTGCTGTTGCACTTTCTTGTGCAACTGGTAATTTCTTAGTGGTAACTATTTCAAAAATCTTCATTCGTTATATTTAGTTATTTTGAGCCCGGCCCCATTGCTGACGTTCTTGTCGTTCGGCTCGGGCCTGATCTAGTTCGGCCTGGCGTTGTGCATTGCGTTCAGCACGTTGTTCCCAACCAGGACTACGATCCTGCACACCTGGTACTTCTCCACGGCCTGCAATGGCTTTGCCAACTTTATCAATTCCAAAGTAAGGTATACGAGATAGGTCTTGGCCTGCACGATGACGGTGTTTCCATATTTCGTGATCAACGTTGCGTTGAGCATTTCCGATATCACGTTGTACTTTTTGCACTTGATAAATTGGTTTTGCAATCAAGTCTTGATATACATCGGCTTGAGCTGCGCCTCCGCCTAGTGCAGCTGATCCTGCTAATGCTGCTGCCGCGGCCTTTTGCTTCCAACCTTCTTCAAGTTCTTGACGTTGACGTTGTTTTTCTTTTATTACGCCGAGTTCTTCTGACAAGCGTTGTATGCTGTCTTTTAGTTTCATCTTGCGTAGCTGTCTGTTGATTTCGCCGGGGCGCACATCTTTGGTGAGGCTCATGGAATAGCGAGGATCGTTGGCTTGTTTCTTGCCTGCAACTACACCAACTCCGCCTGCTTCTTCTTTAACTTCTGCTGGGTCTTTTACTTTTTTAAGTCTAGGACTTGGCTTTGGTGCCGGTGGTGCTTCACCAGTTGGGATCTTATCCAGTATTTTTCCAAGCTCTGGATCATTGCGTCCATACAGTTGTTGTATGAATTCTGCACGTTGTTTTGGATCATTGCGCACCTGGTTCCAGAGCGCACGACAAGGTGTGCCGTGACTCACATCATAGCCTTTCCCACCAATGGTAATTTGTTTAGCTCTTTCTTCTGCAATGATAACATAGCCATGCTGGTCAGCTGTTACCAGCTGATTCATGTCATCGGGCATTTTTTGGAAGTAGCTTGGAGTACCGTCTTTTTTGCTACTGCCCGGATTTAGTCGTTGTGCATCTGGAGCACCAACTGCGGTAATAAAAATCACATTGTCTTTTTGGCTTTGAAACGCATCGGGCACATCGTATACCTTACTGCTTTCAATTATGCTGTGATCCTGTATGCCTGCGGCATGCATGAAGCGAACTTTGTCGCTGAAATTAAAAGGGCTTTTTTCACTGTCGGTTTTGTTGCCTGTAACAATGTACACATTGTCGCTGCCAAAACGTGCTTGCAAGCTGGCAAATACATCGGCATGCCCTTGGTGGAAAGGCTGAAAACGACCGGGATATGTAACCACCAGTCGTTTTGCATCTGATTCAAATAGGTCTACGATAAACATTGTGATCTCGCGTGTATCACAATATTTATGCTTTTTGGAGACTGCCCTGTTATTGCGGAGCGGCCATCTTGGTGATGTCTAGCTTGCTGATATCGCCCGCAAATTCGTAATGTCCTACGTGATTTAGCAGGGTTTTACTGTGTGCCCAGATCTCGCCACCAATTGCTTGCCAGCGTCTGCAAAAGGTCCAGTCTTCGCTCAAATAGTGACCTTTTTCGTCAATAATCGTATCAAAAATACTGTACATCATTGGCTCGTACTGTTTGCCTAGTCCAATGTCGTCTACATACTTGCATTCAGGATGTGCCACAATCAGCTTCTCATACACATGACGCTTGAACAGCAGGAAGCCTGTGCCCATGGTATCAACTGTGTAGATGTCACCTTGTACTGTAACAGTAGGCTTTAGGTTAATAACATAGTTGATTGGCAATGCTTTCTTAGGATACAAACCACCAATAACATCCTTGTCATGCGCAATCATCTGGAAGATGCTTTCTGGTTGGAAGCGGATATCTGCATCAATAAACATAAAGTGAGTGGCTTGATTATTGGTCATCATTTTAGCCATCAAGTTGTTACGAGCGCGAGTTACCAGGCTCTCGTTGACCATTGTGTCTAAACTCCAGTTTAGTTTCATTTGGCTGGCCATTAGCACAAAACGCAAGAAGCTGGTCATTGTGGGTTCTGATACCATGCCACCGTAGCAAGGAATACCAATATGTAGGTGTACCTGGCTAAAGTCAAATTGTTGACCTGGGCCAGTTTGTTGTGTTTGCTGTACTCTAGCAATTTCGTCAAGCACGGCTCGTTGCTGTGATGTGCCAGGTGGCCCGGCTTCAACCGCTGGAGCAACCGGCGCTGCCGCACCCACAGCCGCGGCTGCTTCTTGTTGGGCAGCAGGACTGCCAGGAATTACAATTTTTTTACCCTTGCGTGGGTTGTTTTGATTTGACATGTGGTCCTCTTTGAAAATTAGTTTATGTATTTAACAGCGGCCTCATTACCGCTGTAAATTTTATGCTCTGTTGGCTTCTACAACAATACCAGCACCTGCAAGTTCTTCTGCGACAGAGGCAAGTGCTGACACAAGTTCTTCTGTTGCAATAGCTTCTGTTGATGCATTGTCTTTTACCAATTTGCTTAGTGTAATAACAATTACCTCTTCGTGTACTTTGGCCATGTTAGTCTCCTGGATAATAACTATACATTATTTATTCCTTAGGAGCAAGACGATATTCTTCTGTTGCACGAACAAGCATTGGTGCAATCAATCCTAACATAGTCAAAATACTTCTATCCTTTGTATAAAAATAACAGTTCCAAACGCTTTCGTATTCTCTACTAAATGCTTCTACAAAATGTTTTGGCAAATACACTTCATCTGGCATGTTACGCAAATAATTTAATACCTGGCTTTTGGTCTGCAGGCTATAACGACCTTCGCGTATGTGTACCTTAACCGGATAATCCTTGAGTCTTCGGCTGACAGTATAGCCCTGAACAAGCAGATCAAGATGTTCGGCAGTTTGGGGTCTATGCAGGGCTATTATATGATGGTTGTCATCGTTTTCAATCTCAAGAGCAAATCTATAGAGGTCTTCTTCGTTAACAGCATATAGCTGAAACATTGGCTCTTCTATTCGAATTTTAAGATCGGTGTGATTTTTTTGAGCAGTTCGAACTTTTTCCAACAGCCCAAGGTCTTGATCAGTTGTATCCTTTGACCAATTGTAACGCCAAGTACCGCCAAAGTTTATCTTACGCTGTTGGTTGTGTTTTTTGCGATCATTTGCTTGTGCGGCAAGAGACAGCTCAGGATGCCGTAGGAATCCGCTTCCATTAACTGTTACTTCGAGTTTGTAGTAATACTGGTTGTAAAATCTCTTATTCACATTGCAAATGCGAATATTAGGATTCAACTTGGTCCAAGACAATATATCCATTAGAATCAATCATAGGTAAGGTTGCAAGTACAGTGGTCTGTGTGTCAAATACTATTTGGTTGTTAACATAATCAACTGTGATTGTGTTGCCAGTTGGAATAGATTCAAACAACATTTTTTTGCTTAGTGGAACTTTGATCAAATCATTGATTTTTCGAGCCAATGGCCTTGCGCCCATTTTAGCATCAAAACCTTCTTTGACCAAGAAGTCAACTGCCGACTCTGTTAAACGTACACGGATCTGCTTGTCGACTAATAGTTCATTCATTTCATTGATAAACTTAACCACGATCTTCTTCATGCTCAACTGATCTAGTTTGTTAAACTTACAGATAGCATCTAGTCTATTACGGAACTCTGGTTTAAAAAACTCCTTGACAGCTTTGTCGTCTTCACCAGATTTTTCTAAAGTTCGGCCAAAGCCAATGTTGTTGCGTTCATTGTCGGCTGCACCCAGGTTACTGGTTAGGATAATTACACAGTTACGGCAGTCGGCCTTTTTACCATTGCTGGCTGTGATCAGACCTTCGTCCATCATGGTAAGCAAGATATTGGTAACATCCGGGTGGGCTTTTTCAACTTCATCAAATAAAATCACAGCATTGGGATTCTTTTCAATATCGCTGATCAGTAGGCCACCACCTAGATTGCCATCCTCGTAACCTACATACCCCGGGGGCGCACCAATTAGGCGGGAGACACTATGCTTCTCCTGGTACTCGCTCATATCATATCGTAATAGTTTCATCCCAAGGTGTTCGGTTAGTAATTTAGCTAACTCTGTCTTACCTGTACCGGTTGGTCCTAAGAACAAGAAACTGCCTACAGGTTTGTTCAATGATTTTAGTCCTGCACGACTAACATAGATCTTTTCTAATACTTTGTCAACAGATTCATTTTGTCCGTACAGATTGTCTTTGATTTTGAGTTCTAATCCTGTCAGACTGGAACTGTTTTCAGCAGTAACAATTTGATCAACTGGCAGTTTAGTAAATTTACTAAGGGCATCCACAATGTGTGTACGCCCAGCAGTCCAATCAACTTGATAAATTTTTAATTTAGCACAAGCAGTATCAATAAGATCAATGGCCTTGTCTGGTAATTTCTTATCAGTCTGATAGCGTACACTTAGATCAACTGCGGCGTCAATTGCGTCATCGCCGATTGTACCACCATGGAATTCTTCAAAGTGTTTTCGTAGTCCTCGAAGGATGTCTTTGGCCACAGTTGGGGTGGGCTCATCCACAGTCATGCGATAGAATCTACGCATCAGCGCACGATCTTTTTCAAAGCTCTGGGTGTATTCTTCCCATGTAGTAGAAGCAATAACCTTGATGCGCCCTTTGGTTAGTGCAGGTTTGATCATGTTAGCAAAGTCTACACTGCTTTGACTACCACCACCTGCACCGCGCATTTGATGTGCTTCGTCGATGAATAGAATGCAATTGCCTTTGGTGGCCAGCGCCTTTAGCACATCCTTGAGTTTTTCTTCAAACTCTCCGCGGTACTTGCTACCAGCAAGCAAACTACCAATGTCGAGACTGTAAACCACAAAGTTTCGTAGATAATCTGGAACTTCGCCATCCACAATCTTTTTAGCTAATCCTTCTGCAATAGCAGTTTTACCTACGCCGGGATCGCCTACCATTAATACATTTGATTTATTGCGCTTGGCCAACACATGAGAAATTTCTTCTAGTTCGTACTCGCGACCAATCACAGGATCAATTTTTCCGTCTTTAGCCTGCTGGTTTAGATCTTCGCAGTATTCTTTGAGAATATCGTCGGCACGTTGTTTAGTTGCATTCTTGCGACCTTTACCTTCGTGATAGTTGGTGTTATAGAATTCAACTATCTTGTTTCTATCCAGTCCATGTTTAGCCATAAAATAAGTAGAATGACTGTTGCTTTCGCCATGCATGCTAAGAAACAGATCAAGCACCTGCATGTAATTGCGCCCGCTGAACAATACTTGTGTCAGCGCACGATTAAACACACGTTCCAGTGCATGAGTTTTCTTAGGCTGTGAGTCATGTTGTTTACTAACCAGATAATCCGCACGGTCATGGAAATCGTTGATATCTTTGATCAAGAAATTTACGTCCACACCAAAGGTTGTTAATAGTTCATTAAACGGTTTATAGGTTACAATAGCATGTAACAGATGCTCTAGGGTCACATACTCATGATTGTATTTTTTAGCATTATCTGTTGCGGCGCCGATAATAACTTCAATTTCAGGATTTGGTTGTATCATTTAATGAACACTTTGGTTAATGGTTATAGGATTTCTCTAAGTTGCTGAACAAGGCCGATTTGTGCTGGTGTGGTTACTTGTGGAATTATAACTTCAATATTCACAATCAAGCTACCTCTTATGTGTCCATTGTGATCTAAACTGTATAGACCTTGATTCGGAATTCTGAATTTAGTTTGATGACTGGTTCCGGCTGGGATATTGATATTGAATACTCTACCTTCAATACTTGGTACATCGGCAGCAGTGCCAACCATTGCATCTAGTACATTTATCTGTAGATTGTATATTAAGTTGATTCCATCAACATGATACAATGGATCAGCTTCGATAACAAAAGTCACATATAAATCACCACGAGGTAATGTGTTAAACATGTTGTCACCAAGGCCTGGATATTTGATACTGCTACCAGTGGTAACTCCTTTGGGAATCTGCACGTTCACAGTCTGGCGCTCATTGGTACTGGTTTGCACACTGATTGTTTTTTGTTGATCCGAGAGTGTTTCTCGTAGCGACAAGTTTATCCTGATGCGGAGATCTTTGTTGCGTCTCTGTTGCTGTCGATGTTGAGCAAAAGGATCGCCACCACTAAACCCAAACTGATTAAAGATATCAGCAAACGGATCACCCGAGTTAAAGTGGAATTGGAATCCACCGCCTTGTGGTTGCGGATTATCGTATTGTTGCCGTTTGCCGGTGTCGCTAAGTGTAGCGTAGGCTTCTTGTATCTGTTGGAACTTAGATTGATCACCACCGCGGTCCGGATGATGTATCATTGCCAACGATCGATAGGCTTTTTTGATGTCTGCTTCTGATGCTCCTTTAGGAACACCTAGTATAGAGTAATAGTCCATTTGCATATTTTACACGTCTTTCAACCATGTGTCAAGCTGATATCCCCGGAAAGGCAATATCAGCTTACCATTCGCAAATATTTATATTAGGCAGCGCCGGCTACTTTTTCTTTTGTACGGCCATATGCGGCAATACCAAGAACAGCACCCATTGCTACGTGGAACAATCCTGCTCCTTGCAGTGTAAGTGGTTGCCATTGGGTAGTGACTGACCCATGACTTACTGCCTGTAGCACACTCCATAAAATTGGGAATAAGGTAAAGTCACATACACACACCATCATGTACATCCAGCCCATGACAGGCCGCCATTTTTTGTTGATCCAATCGGTATTGGTATTTTCCACACTGCTTTCTGCACCGCCAGCAACTGCTGCGCTGGCACCTGCAGTTAGGTTAGTTTGTGCCTGGGCCGGCGCTTGAAAGTTTTGTTGTACACCGATGTTAGTGCTTGCTCCAAATCCTGATGATGGCAACCCTAGTGTTGCATCATCAATTGGGCGACTGTCGCCTAGATCGGCGATTGGGGTTTTTCCTGTAATTGGCATTGTTGGCTCCTTTTTTGATTTTTGATTACACGTTATCAATCACGTTTAGTACACGAATTATTAGATTATTAAGTACATTCTTTCTTTCAAACTCTTCGAGTGAAATATTATCAACAGACCGATACTGTATAGTCTGCAGATTGTGTCGTGCCGCTTCAACTGGCAATTCTCCAGCCTCGTATAAATTTATAAAGTCTAGCACATTGCGAGCAGATGATCCGATCCAATCGTCGGCAGTTGCGATTTCTTCTATTTCTACTAGATACGGATTCATGGTTTATTTTACTTCCTCAAATATTTTCTTTTGTTTGTTATACCACTCGGTCCAAAGATCAACTTTGATTTGGCATTCCTTGTACTGCCCATAGTTTTCAACCACAACAGATAATGTTTTGCTCAGTTCAGTTGTGCCTTCTGGTACCAGTTTTAAATCTGGGCATTCTGTTAACAATTCTGCTGGCACAGCTGGAAATGTTCTTTTTACAGGCACAGTAGTACTGCATCCCGTGGCCAGGAATGCAAGTATAATAAAAATTAGTAGTACAAACCATTTGATTGAGTTCATTGCTTTTCAACCTTTTCTAAAGGCCCTACTTCAACTGTGGCTTTGCGTGGCTTGGCCGCTTGATTGAGTAGATCCAGTGCCTCTGGTGCCACACGACAATCTTTATCAATGAGTTTTTCAACTTCGCGGATCTTTTCCTGTACCACAACCACGTCTTGTTTGATTACCTTAACACGGTCAACATATACTTTCTTGATCACTGTGTTGGTCTTGACGCTCTTGGCTTCGGCTTCGGCTACCTTGGCTTCCATCTCTGCCACACGTTCACGCCATTGCATTTCAGTTGAGTATCCACCATAGAAATACACGCCGCAAATCAACAAAAGAATACCTGCCACTCGCGCTGGGATTTTGTAGGCATTCAGCCATGGAATCCATCTAACAAGGTAGCTGGCCAGAGTTAATACTGCGCCAGCGGCCAGCACACAATACACTATGAATAGTATAAAACCGTCGGGCAATAGATGCAGTAACCACATATTATTTTCCACTCAACACATGAATAGCATGCTCAATGTGATGTATGCGATCTTCTAATCCAATATATCCGCCATTGATCTTCCGGGTCATTTTCTTGATGTCACCGGCGTCTGCTTCTACATTTAGATTGTTGCTTTCCCAGAACCAACATGCGCTTTGTACCGCACCTTCATAGGTTTCTAGAAATGGAACAACATCAGCCAGGTCTTCTTCAATGCTCATTGCAAAGTTTGTGTAGTTGGTTTTACCAGTCAATTGGATCAGGCCTCTACCACGATAACGGAATCCGTCACCTGAACGTTCGTCACCGTTGCCCATGCGGTTGGCATAGATCTTGTTGGCAATTTTTTCTGGCTGACGAACATATCCCACTGTGCTTTCCTGTGTGGGAAAGTACTTTTTGAAAATGCCCATTAGGCCTTTATCTGAATAGTTTAGGTTCTCACGTAGCGCACGATAACCACCGCTTTCATGTGCTGTTTGTCCTAACCATGCTGCTACTCGAGCAGGGGTATCTATTTCATAATCTGGCAGGATTTCTTGTATGGCCAAGAACCACTGATCCACATGTGGTGCCCCTACTAGGATTTGTCTTAGTTTTGCTTCTGTGAAGTCGAATTTGAAACTCATGTTGCGCTCCTTGTTGTTATTGCTTTTTGGCAATCATAGTTTGAATTTTTTCTTGAATAATTTTAGCCCAGAAAGGCTGTGGAAAATTCCATCCTATAAATGCTCCTACTGCTATCCATAATAGTGTATCTAACATGATCTGCTCCTTTTACATTATTCCGGCTGCTATTTTTAGACTGGTTGTTAGATCATTTTTAGGCGCCTTGGTGTTTACTTTCACACCGGCTGCTGTTTTTAGTTTGTCCAACTCTTGATGTCCAAAACGTTTTTTATATTCTTCTGGTGACTGTGGGACCAGTCTGTTCAGTGTGTCTAGATCCAGCTTGTGTTCTTGACTGTCAGTGTAGTAGCGTAGTCTCCAGTCGCCAACATCTTGCTCTGTTAGGTTCATTAGATCTTTCATCATGGCCATGATATTCTCAACAGAATCACGATCGCGAGGTAGTTCTACAAACACGATATAATCACCGTCACTCATTTCGCCTGAGCTTACGTCTGCATCAATCACCCACTCGTAACCTTTTTCCACAAAGCTCACAATATCGTTTGCAGGCTCTTTGCCGGCAACTTTAAAGCTAACAACTACCACGTCCTGGTCGTCGCCCAGCTTGCTTTTAAATTCGTCAACATGCAGTTCGTCATGTACTAGACGTTTGAGATCTCCATGCTCAAGACTTTCTCTTAGTATTCTTGTCATACCATTCCTCCGGGTGCAGGCGCCGCCGGAACAGGTGGGCCGCCTTCTTGGGCGTTTGGTGTTTTGTAAACATCGTCATCTGCTCCAGTTGAATATGCTTGCTCAATATCCTCAGCATCAATTGTTTCGTTTTCTAGTTCAATTGATCCTTGTGTTATGTCCTGCATCAGTTTCTTGGGCATCACGATTTCAACTAACCAAACAGGTGCTTGTGCTATCTTAGGCACTTTTGTACCTGGTTTAAAATCTTTGGGATCTTTAACTTTAACTGGATATGACAGGCTTTCACGCTTGTAACGCACTTCGCATCCGTACTCTAGTAGGCGCTCACCGCCGCGTGGATCAGGCATCATCTTGCGTGGCCACATAAAAGTGCAAGTTACAAAGTATTTTTCGTATACAGGACCTTCAACCAACTCACCGCGTTTCCAGTTTTCAAACACATAAAGATCCAGCTCATCAAGCACACGCTCAAAGTCCATTAGAGTGATAACACTGCTATCGCTCATGTAGATATCTTTGACGTTGTTGATGATTTTTTTAAGTTCAGCTGCCATAATCCGTTCCGTTTATGTTATTTAGCATACAGGAGGCAGGGCAGAGCTGTTATGGGTGTGCCGATTAATCAGCAATTTTCTTGTACATCGTGTAAAAAATAGGCTTCATTCCGACCTTGACTGTTGATTTTAACCTGGATTCATTGTTCAGATGAACATTACTGGCCAGGCGCTTGTACCCAGATTTTATACAATCTTGCTCTAGGTAGTTGTGGCACAAAGAATTTATACCTTGTCCACGATGGTCGGGTGATGTAAAACTTAGCAAAATAAAAGCCGGCTGATTTACGTTTTTGGGAAGGTGGTAATATATTCCACCAAGTGGAGTGCCGTCTTCAAGTTGAGCCCAGATTACTTTGGTTAACTTGTGACGTTTCTTACCAAATGACAGTGGGTCAACTGACGGAGTGGCAAATTTATTGTCTACTATTTCTGCGTATGTCCTAAGTACCATGCTCAGCACAGGAGTCCAGTCTAGGGTAATTGATTCCCATATCTGCACAGGAACATTGTTTTTTGTTGTGGTTTGATCGATCTGTTGCATTCAATGCCTCGTTGATGTTCTAGATATTTAGTATCATGACATGGATCAACCAAATTGATTATGGAGTAGCCTAGTCTAATACTTATGATCAAAAGCAAAGATTTATACACCACGTAATAGGTCACCCCAACCTCCGTAAATATTACTGTAGCCAGCGCAGATGTGCAGGGTCTACTGGAGATCAAGCCCATGTCTGTCTACACATTTTCTAAAACAGGAGCGTCAAACTTGTCCAAACGAAAGCAACGGCTTGCAATACAGCCAGCCGCAGATAACACAATCAGCCTACAAGACTATAGAACCCAGAGGAAACCAGTAACACTAATCCCTAAAAGTCTTAATCAAGAAACATATATCGATTTACTTTCCGATCCTAAAAAACTCATTGTATTTGCAACAGGACCTGCAGGCACGGGTAAAACCATGCTGGCTGTACTGGCCGCAATACGTGCATTTAGATCCGGGGAGTGCAGCAGAATCATTGTCACACGTCCCGCAGTTGGCGTAGATGATGAACAGCATGGTTTCCTGCCGGGCGATCTAAACGCCAAAATGGAACCATGGACGCGGCCTATTTTTGACATCATGCAAGAATACTACCGGCCGCAGGAAATCACCCGTATGCTAGAAGACCAACAGATTGAGATTTCTCCACTGGCATACATGCGTGGGCGGACATTTAAAAATGCGTGGATAATTGCAGATGAAATGCAAAACGCGACCCCAGGTCAAATGAAGATGCTGCTTACACGATTAGGTGAAAATTCTAAATTGGTAGTTACCGGAGACACCAGGCAAGCCGATCGTAAAGAAGCCGATAATGGGCTACTGGACTTCCAACGCCTTGTGAGCCAATACCAACGTTGCAACTATGTAGCAGGTGTTGAGTTTGTTGGCAAAGACATACATCGCCACCCGGCAGTAGTGGAGGTGCTCAAGATTTATAAAGAAATCTAAATATAATCCAACGTGGCTAGGGTGGACCTAATATTTCCTTCGTGGAATATAGGTCTGCCTCCTGCTGCTCTCCATTGATCAATATTGCTCTTGCGATCATCGATCAGTATATCTCCTGGCTTGCAGTGCTGCCATTTGTCCTTGCTGAATGGACCAAACATCACAGGAATGCTAGGAAAATAGTTCTGCGCCCAGACAACCTTGTCGTGGAATGCCCACGGAACATCGTTGCCTTTAGGTACCGCAGTTAAAAACATCAGTTCCCAGCCCTGAACCGCACATATGGCTTTGCAATTATTAACCAGTTCATCTGCATAGGGTGTTTTAATTAGATCTCTATAGAGTCTAGCATTCGTGGCCAGATTATACCATACTTGGTCAGGATAGATTCCTGCACTAGGTGGTACCCCAAGAGTCCGTGCGGCATATTCATCAAAGTCGGCTACCACGCCGTCCATGTCTAGATATAGTGTTGTCATAGAAATAAGGGGGCCGTGGCCCCCTGATTGAGTTAGTCTTTCTTTTCAGTAAACTCAGCATCTACGATGTTGTCATCTTTAGATTCTGTTTTTTCTGTTGCACCTGGAGTAACTTCTGGTTGTGCAGTTTGCTTTTCGGCTTCTGCTTTTTGTGCAATATCCATCAAGGGCAAGAACTTAGGAATGCTTTCTTCTATGGACTTCTGAATAGCTTCTACATCATCACCACTGATTGCTTCTTTGATCAATTTCAGGTGTGACTCAATTGCTTCTTTCTGTTCTTCGGTCAGCTTGTCACCGTGTTCTTTGAGATTCTTCTCAACACCCCACACTTGATGCTCTGCGGTGTTACGACTCTCAATGAGTTCACGTTGTTTCTTGTCTGCATCTGCATTGAGTTCAGCATCCTTGACCATTTGCTCAATCTCGGACTCGGTCAATCCGCTATTTGCCTTGATGGTGATGTTGTTCTCTTTGCCAGTTGCCTTGTCCTTGGCACTTACTTTGAGGATACCGTTTGCATCAATGTCAAAGGTAACTTCAATCTGTGGCATACCACGTGACGATGGAGGAATACCATCTAGATTAAACTCGCCCAGTAACTTGTTGTGCTGTGCAAGTTCGCGCTCACCTTGGTGTACCTTGATGGTAACAGCAGGTTGATTGTCTTCAGCAGTAGAATACACCTGACTGGTTTTAGTAGGAATAGTTGTATTCTTTTGAATCAACTTGCTCATGATACCGCCCATGGTTTCAATACCTAGTGAGAGTGGTGTAACGTCCAGCAACAGGACGTCAGTTCTGCCGCCGCCCAATACATCACCTTGTACAGCCGCACCCGCGGCCACTGCTTCGTCTGGATTCACATCCTTGCGCGGTGCTTTGCCAAAGAAACTTTCTACATAGCCCTGCACCATTGGCATACGTGTTTGTCCACCAACCAGGATAACATCATCAATGTCAGCAACCGTGATGCCTGCATCTTTTACTGCTTGACGGCAAGGTTCAATGCTACGTTCAACCAAGGTAGTTACCAAGCTCTCAAACTTGCTACGGCTGATCTTGACCGTTAGATGTTTAGGACCACTGGCATCTGCTGTGATGTAAGGTAGATTCACCTCAGTCTGCGCACTTGAAGAGAGTTCAATCTTGGCCTTCTCTGCGGCATCTTTCAGACGCTGTAGAGCCAGGGTGTCTTTGCTTAGATCTGTGCCAGACTCTTTCTTGAATTCTGCAATCAAGTAGTCAATGATAGCTTGGTCAAAGTCTTCACCGCCTAGGAATGTATCTCCATTGGTTGCTAGGACTTCAAACTGCATGTCGCCATCAACGTTGGCAATTTCAATGATTGATACATCAAATGTACCACCACCAAGATCGTACACAGCAACCTTGCTGTCTTTTTTGGCACCTTTGTCTAGTCCGTATGCCAGTGCAGCCGCAGTTGGCTCATTGATGATACGCAACACCTCTAGGCCAGCAATAGTACCTGCATCCTTGGTTGCTTGACGTTGGCTATCATTGAAGTATGCAGGCACAGTGATCACAGCTTGTGTGACAGGGTGGCCAAGATAGTCCTCGGCAGTTTTTTTCATCTTGCGCAGTACTTCAGCACTGATCTGAGGCGGAGCAAGTTCTTGCTCGTTTGCACTTACCCATGCATCACCATTCTTTGCTTCTACAATTTTGTATGGAGCATGTTTAGCATTTTTCTGAACTTCAGCATCTTTGAACTTGCGTCCGATCAGTCGCTTGGCAGCATAGATTGTGTTTGTTGGATTGGTCACAGCCTGGCGTTTAGCAGGTGCTCCAACTAGAATTTCATCATTGGCGTATGCAACAATACTAGGGGTAGTACGTGCGCCTTCTGAATTTTCGATTATTTTGGGTTTGCCGTTCTCAATCACGGCTACGCATGAGTTAGTGGTACCTAGGTCGATACCTATAATTTTAGCCATTTTTTTCTCCTATAAACAAATGGGTTTTCGTACAGTCCCCACCCGGGCAACTGTACAAAAATATTTATCCCTAGTTTACAGGAGAATTAGAGATTATGCAATAGGTTTTGGGCTAATTGATCGTGAAGGATGATCAGCAATCCAGCGCAGAACTTTTGCTTCTGTTCCCCAACAGGACTGTGGCGCATACATATGGATCCAGCCAGTGATATCTTTTAGTGCAGGCAGATTCTCTGCGTCGGCACTGCCCACAGCACCAAACAGGTCATTGCTCAGTACGCTGTGCAAAAATCCGCCCACAGGAATACCGCGTTCAACAAACTCTGTCAGGGCGTACTGTGTGTGGGACGGAATGTTGTATCCGCTGAAATCAAGCATTGATAGCCTCTTTATTGATAGTAAAACGGTACATGGGTTCAGCTTCGCGCATGAAATCTTCGCCCACATCCATGCTCACATAGTTGTAGCCCTGCATGCCTTGTTCACTGTACGTGATATCTTCACATGCCTGGCGAGTAAAGCCCAGGCTACGCATGAGCCCACGAAACTCGTCAATCCAACGTGGGTCAGTGTAGATAAGACCTTGTGCATGTATGTCCCAGGTCTTGGTGTCAAATCTTGCACACAGTTCGCCAAAGTCGTTCTCGTCATTGACATTGCGCAACGATACCTCAAGTACTGTAACAGCCTTTTCAAAATTTGTCCAAAGACCTTTACCGTCTGTGTGGGTTTGCCAGTTTACTTTTTTATCTAACATTAGATTGCCTTTACAAAATTCAATTGAGTTACCTTGGCGCCACTGTGATACGGGCTTTGTTCGATACGTTTGACCTTGCCGGCAATGCGTCCGCTTTGGGCCAGTGACTGGTGTGCAGTTAAAAAGCTGACCATGTTTCCATTATCATCATGCCCTGTAACACTGTGGCAATTATACTGCTGAAGATAGCGGCTGTCAATCAGGACAAAGTCCAATTGGATTTTTTCCCCCACACGACCTAGATACTCACTGGTACTGGCCAGCATAATTTTAGCTTCGTCTTTTGCCTGGCGCTCTAGCATGTCAGCATAGGTCTTGGGCACAAACGCAACCAAGCCGCAGTCACGCTGGGTACAGGTGGCCTGGCCGATAGCTTCACTGAGGCTAAACTGAAAATCGTTTACACGGCGGTCTGCAAGTTTCTTGATCAGCACGTCACCCTGTATAGCACTGATAGCCGCATCTGCTTGTGCAAAGTCTTCGTCTGTGGGCACCAGCTCTGGATTGGATCCAGGCTCGATTGCAAAACTGTTGAACATCAAGGTCTTGTTTGGCACCACTTCAACAACCGCATCTTTCTCGGTGTCGAAGAACAGAGTGTCTTTGTACATGGCACCGTTCACACGCTGGGCCGCAAAGGCCAGTGCAACCAGTTTACGCGATTCAATTTTATATGTCTTGGCCATGTTCACATGCTCCAGTAGAGTTCGGTACTAGGATCGCATGAGCGAGGAGTGTCACGATCAATTTGAATGTCTTTGCCAGTCATCAAGTTCTTCACAGTCCAAGTGGTAGGGTGGAACTCAATGCGGAACTGTGAAGTAGGGTACAGTTGGTACTGAAGTTCACGCACTTCACGTCGCATTTCTGCCGCATCACGATGTTGCCAAACTGTGGTACTGAACAGACGCTCGCCAGTTTTACAACGACGGTCGGCTTTGTAGATGTACATGGTATGAGATTGTTTCATATTAGGCTCCTTGTGTTTCACGTGCTTCCATCATTTCGCTCAGGATGAACTTGGCGATATTCATCTGCTTACGCACCGATTCCTTTGCTGCAACTTCCATCACCGCATCCGCAGCATACGGATAGGCCAGCATCTCCTGACAATCACTCATGATTCCCATTACTACCATCTCCATACCAGTGAACTTTGCTGTGAAGCAGTTCATGTACTGTTCGCGAATGTCTTCAGTTGACATACCGTAGCACTTAGTTTCGAATTCAGTCATTTCCAGCTCCTTTTTGTTAACCTATGCCATAGTATAGCAAAACGGGCATTAATGGTCAACCGTTTTTCAGGTGCTGTAAGTCGTTGATCTTTGGGGGATTTTGGGCAAAAAACTGTTGTTTTTTTGCTACTTTTGCTTACTTTTTAAGCACTACCCGCTGATGCAGGGCATCTAAGTAGTTGGTTTGCCGTGCAAGTTTGCGCTCTAGATCATGTACACGCTTGCGAAGTTCTGCTATTTCTCCGCGGTGTGCAACATCCATGTCACGTATCTGCTTGTCGTGGCTCATTAGATTAGGTCGCGGCGGTGCATTTGGATCCACTGGGCGTTTAACTTTGGCCTTCATGGCCTTTAACATTTTTGGGTGCATTATAACAGATATTTATCGTCTGGCAGACTAGGAAATTTGATTGCCACTGTGTCTACTTCTTCTAGATAATCTATTTGGCTGATGTCACCGGGCTCAAGTACGCAGATGTCGCCAGGCCCAAATATCACACCGTTGACCAGCATGCGGCCACGAGTGACCAACTGCACTTCCGTTACCACTTTATGAAGATGATTTGTTCCGTGTCCACGAGCATTGGTTTGCCAGTTAACTTCAAATTGATCTGTACGGATCACAGCCTTTTCAAAGTTGCCAACAAACCAACCACGATCACCTGAATCACTGAGCTTGTGCTTCTTCATTTATCACAGCTTCTTGTATGGTTTCGTCTGCTGGTTTTGCAGCCAGCTCTGGATGAGCAGCGATCATTTCATTGCTCAGAGTCTTGGCCACACTGGATAGATACTCTGGGTCAAGTTGGGCCATGGTCTGTGCCACATAGTCTGTGTAGTTTTCTAGGAAATAACGAAAGATATCGTCGAAGCTCTTGTCTGTTTTAAACGTATTTCTTTCTACCTGTTTGTTAGACAGATCTAGTATAACCTGGGCATTCATATCCTTGGTACGTAGACCACGTGTAAACGATACCTGCTCATCATATCTGATATTGTCAGGATTGTCCATCCAGCCTTTTTTGCTGGTGTTGACATGATCTTTTGGTTTAGTGGCGTATAGGGCTACTAAAAAAATACTTTTTGGTTTACTCATATCTGACTCAATTCAATAATTGTTGCACTTAGGTTAATTTCTTGATCCGATACCAGTGGCACAGTTGCCAGTCCTTTGCGTATGATCTTGATCGCTTCATCCTGTTGTTCTGGGGTCTTTCCCCATAGGTCAAGATTGTCATACATCCAGCGGAATATTGCTTCCATTTCATCTGGTGCTGTTTCTTTACACAACAAGGTCCTGGCTTCCTTGATCTGTTTCTTTTTAAATAGTTCTACTACTGTGAGCTTGTAGTCAGCTGTGCCAGAGTCTTTGGTATTGCCCAGTGCCAGGCTACCGCTGATGCTGTTGCTCTGGCAAAGATTCAAGCATTTGCGTAGGTCTGGATAGGTTGCTTTAACATAGCTGTCTAGCGTGTCAATATCAAATTCCACGTTCTCAGTGAGCAAGATAGTGGCTATACGAGTTGTGAACTCTGTTGGGTCTGTCTTGTCAATTGTAAACTGATGACAGCGACTTTTTATCGGAGTAATGATCTTGTGTACAAGATTACAGGTTAGGATAAATCTAGCCTGTTCTGAATAGGTTTCCATTAGTCCACGCAGGATAGCCTGTGCGTTGTGCGTCAGGTAGTCTGCTTCGTCCAGCAGTACTATTTTAAGATGTCCAAAAGGCATGGTACTCACAAAGCCTTCAACCTTTTGTTTAAGATAGTCTACACCATTGTCTCGACTGGCGTTGACATGCATGAAGTCGTATGGATCAATATCCATGCTATGCACCAAGAGCTTGGCCAAGGTCGTTTTTCCTGTGCCAGCTGGACCACTTAACAGCAGGTGCGGAATGCTTTTGGAAGCGATCCAGTGTTCAATTTGTTCTCGTTGCGATTGATCTGTAAACACATACCCATCGATTGTTTTGGGTCTGTATTTTTCTGTCCAGAGTTCTTTCATTGATACCTCAGCGTTTTAAAATGTTGATTATGCGATCTTGTTCCCAAACCTGCTCACCTGCAAATTCTGGAAGTTTATTGTATTCGTCCTCTAGCCAACATTTTAACTGATACAGTTCTTGTTTGCAATGACTTTGAGTAAACCCGTCATTCATTGGAGAATTTATTTCTCCTAGTGAAGTACGTATTGCAGTGTATGCGGTGGCCAGATTAGGCTTCTGAAACCCCATGGTGTCTAGCGGTCTTTGCGTTCTGCAGGAACAGCAGTTGAAAGGGTATCATCCTGATCAGGGTGGTCGTCGGATGAAAATATAATACAGTCTGGGTCCACACGTCTAAGCATAAATGTTTCGTCCCCGACTTCTACTTCAAGGCCGCGACTCCAGCGACCATGTTCCACATAGATCCATTGTCCGGGTGCAACATCCTTTTGATCAGGACCTACTGCATAGACCATGGCCCAGCGTGGACGGATACCGTCGGTCTTTCCGTCGTCATTGAGTAGAAAAATCCCGCTGGCCAACTGCCTACCGCTAAAGTCCATGTCTCTAACCAGTACATGATCTCTTAACGGAGCAAGTGATTTAATCTTGTGTTTGAATCTAACTGTGCCGCCACCGGCAAATGGATTTGAAAAACCAGATTTAATATTACTTGACATCAGATCCTCTGTATGGGTTTTTTAGGTGTTAAAAGTTTTTGTTCTACCTTGGTACTTTTTGCAACAGCATCGGCCAGGCTACCACGTAGCTTTGGTTCTGGTTTAGAATCTGGCATATCAGCGTCCTGGGCAGCAATCTCAGGATCAAGATCTTCAAACGTATCTTGCTCAATTTTAGAGTGTTGACGGTCTGCACGATTTTGATCAGCGACATTTTCTTTGGTATAAACTGCATTGGAAGCATAGTATTCGTCCATGACTTCGTTGCGAGTTTTCACTACTACTCCGCCTGGACCTAGTTCATCGCCGCGAGCGTTGACCTTCATGTTACCTACAGCGATTGTTTCCTCGTTGCGTAAACGAATTAATTCGATGTCAACTGGTTTGCCCTGTGATGAGCGATAAATTTTCTTCATGATTAATATCTCCTAAGATTAGTATTTATTTGAGAAATTCTGCTGGATCTAAATCATAGTAAAGACTGTTGATCCGATGTACGCCCATTTTGTACAGTACAAAACTGGCCACGCTGGACCCACGTCCTACACCCCAAACCACATCGTGAGCTCGCATGGTATCCACTAGATATTTAAGATAGCAAAGCAAGGGGAATAGATCTCTTTCTTGATACAGCAGCAGTTCTTCCCCACATCGTTGCAGTTCTGCATCACCATTACAGTTGCTCAGGATCCATGCTGCGATATCCAAGGTTTTATATTCGTCTGGCATGTGCCAGTTACTTTGATTGTGGTCATCGAACTCTTGTACAGAAACAGTCTGTTCTAGATATTTTTTTAATCTAGGAACATCAGCAAATAATGCGGCTTGTGCTTGATTAAATTGCCTTGGGTCTTCCAGAAAGAACCCTTCTAGATTTAGTTCTGGATTTTTATACAGCATCTCACACAACTGAGTTTCTGTTGTGTATACTTGACCGTAGCTGTCGTAGTTCATTTGATGTCAATTATGTTCTTGAAGTTCTTGCTGTTTTTTTGCATCTCTTCCAACTGTTGTGCATTACGTCTTTGTATTTCTTCTTGATAGTGAAATTGTAACATCTGCAGTTGTTGGATTGCACCACCGGGCCCAAATCGATATGCTTGATTTAGTCTAGTGATTAACTCAGCATGCTTCTTGCTCAACTCGTCCAATGGCATTTCGGACAGGTTTGGCGCCAGTGGATGGAACACGATTAAGCCTTGGCTTCTTTACGTGCGTTCTTTTCAGCAGTGATTTCATTGCGGCGAGCTTTAACAGCTTTGCCCAATTCTGCTAGAGCTTTACGAGCACGAGTGCCTGCGGCATTATTGCCTGCTGTAAACTTGTCGTCTTCTTTGACCCACGCATCCACTGCGTCTTTGATTGCTTGTACACTTGACATTAGATATCTCCTTGTTGTCTGTTTTCACTTTGATACACATCAAACTCACCACCTGGGTAGCGAGCCTTCAGTTTATTTACGTTCTCTTCAATGACCTCGTTTGGATTCAGGTTCAAAGCTCTGCAGGCATTGATCCAATACCACATGATATCGCCTAGTTCGCGCTTCATGTGGAATAGGTTTTCTTCGTTCAAGGGCTTGCCTTGGAAGAACATTTTCTTTGGGATTTCGATAAACTCACCTGATTCTGCGGCAAGTCCTAGACAGGCTGTGAGCAACAGCGGCACATTGATGTCTGGGCCATGTCGCGTTTCTGTTTCACCTTCAAACAGCTCATAGTTGCCGTCCAGTCGATCACAACGGTTCATGAATGTGGTTAGGTCTCGGGATGGTTCACTGGTAACAGCGCCAACGAATTCGGAATATCGATTTAGGTCTACGTTCATATTAACTCCTATCTTGCATAGTATACGCTACACAAGATAGGATGTCAATGATTTTAGTTCAGTTTGGTCCATTTAAAGAATGAATTTTTACTTACGGTTAGCGTACCGGCTGTGGCAGTTAGGTATGCCTGGACCTGGACCTTGGTTGCCGAGGTGTGGGTAAATGTACCTGTGATTCGAGCCAACATACCAGTTGCGGTGCCACCTGATGCTACTGTAGCACCTGTTGCGGATGCCGTAATATAGCTAACAGTACTTAATGCACCAGTTGACGTGGTATTTTGTTCAACCACAAACTGACATGTACCTGCACTAAATGCCAGACCAAAACCTTTTGTTTGCCCAGTACTGGTATTGTGGAACAGTATGGCTTCAAACGAGTACAGTTTGTTTGCTTCAGCAAAGAAATTCAATGCTGTAATATCTTGTCCACCTGCTTGAACTGTAGTGGTTGTGAAGTCAGTGGTAGCCGATACTGGAACAACTCCGCTATGACCAACTGCATTGATTGGCTGCACAACTCCTTGAACGAACACGTTACCAGCAATGCTTGCGCCACCTGAAGTTACAACCAATGCACCTGTGCCAGATCCGCCTGCACTGTTATCACTGATCTTGGTCACACCACCAAAACTTGCGGCACCACCAACACCAATACCATTTGTTCCGGTTAGCACCAGCGCACCAGTCACTGTTGTTCCACCTGCCGCGCCTGCCGCACCAGACGAAATAACAACGTTGGAACCAAAGTAGGAAATACCAGCGGCATGGATACCACCGTTTGGTATAACAATAGCACCTTGGAGGAGCGGCCCTGTTGCAGAAAGCAATCCTGGATACGCGGCATTAGCATATACATTTCCACCGAACATGCTCACAAGACCCACGCCCATTCCGCCTCGTACCACGAAACCAGCATTGGTAGTGGTTGTAGGAGATCTGCTGCCGTTGATAACAACATTGGAGAAACCGTCGCCACTGCCGATCACGTCACTGGATCCGCCAAGTACAACGTTACCGATGGCCCACAAGTTACCTTGCATACCAATACCGCCTCGACTGAATCCGTCGTTGTTTCTGCCTGGATTAGATGATGCCAAGGCACTTGGCATTCTTACTTTTGCTAATACGATAGCACCACTGGTTGAGCTAACACTTGGAGTGCCCGACTGTACATAAAGGTTACCACTGTTGATCAATGGATCTGGGCTTGCGGCACCAGCAGATGGTTGTCCAACGTAGATGTTACCAAAAACATTGATACCACCCATGATAGTAGCAGCACCCAATACACCAGCTGTGACTGTGTATGGAGTTGGTTCAGCGTCAATTTCTGTACCAACTGTGGTATTTTTATTGAAAAGATACAGCGTACCACCGGAATCACTTCCTAGGTTAAAGCTACCGCTCACGCTCATACCACCAAATTTACTCAGTGCCTTGCTACCAATGATCAGCGCACCTGTGTCGCCGGTACCTGGAGTTGCTTGCAATGCCACAGACGGAGTGTTAATAATAAGCTGGCCACTACCGGCATCATTGCCGATCATCAGGGTTTTAACCACATGCATGCCACCGTGTACACGAACAGCACCTGTGAATGTGTTTCCGGTTGTGCCCATGGTGTAGGTACTATCGGTTATACTACCAAAGATAACTGGGCCAGTATTGACCATCAGTGTTTTCTGGATGTTGACTCCACCTTTGACCACTAGGGCGCCGGTGTCAAGGGTGGTGGTCTCTGTTGTGGCAGAAATAACCACATTGCCGCCCAGCGTTGATACTTTTGCTACGCCTAGTCCACCTGCACTAACCAATGCACCGCTTGTGACAGTGCTAGATTCCTCTGCGCTGTTGGCAAATATTCCACCACCTGCTACAATGTTTAATTCAACACCCAGTCCACCGCTTGCTAATACAAATGCACCAGTGTCTTTGCTGGTAGAATTTGTGTTAGAAGTTAGACCAAATGTTCCACCTACATTCAAATTGCCGCCGATTCCAAGTCCGCCCGCAACCACCAGAGCACCATTGGTTGATGCATTACTTTCGGTAGGTAAAGTAATTGTCAATGCCTTGTTGATACCAAAGCGATCGTTGCTATTGGCCGCACTTGCAATAGAAGTTGCAAAATATTCGATGTTAGCGTACACAGTGTCAATAGAGATACCGCCACCATTAGCGGCCGCCGCATTGGTAGCACCTTGTGCAACAATAATATTTTTATCATCCACAGTCATGTTTGTGGAGTTGATGGTTGTTGTGTTTCCGTTAACTGTCAAGCAACCTGTGATAGTCACATTCTGTTGATTATCGATTACCAGTGCCGCAGTTAGGGCACCGCCGTCTCGCTTGGTTGCCATGACAATATTACCACCAATGCCCAGACTGGTGTTGATACCTGATGCATAAAACTGTATACTACCAAACTGCTGGAAACTAGACAGTGCGCCAGTTGTTTCTCTTGCATAGCCAAGCGCATTGTAATAACCTATTAGGTCTAGGTCAGCCACTGCCTGCGCCGCTGTTTGTGTAGGTGCTGTTCCAGCCGGCGGATTTGTAACACGACTTCTGGCAACACTAAAACCTGCAGATTCTTGGTCAGCTGAATTATTACTTCCGTCTGCTAGATTATAGAAGCTGGTAATCGCTCCGTGTACCGACAGTACGTCAATTCCATTTTTTGCTGTGTCGATTGTTGCAGACACAGCAAACAGGTTGCCCCAACCTAGTTTAAGAGTTGGACTTTCAAAACCAGATGGATGATCGCTTGAGTCTGCTCCTGCACCAATTGCACTAAAGTAAAAGTTAGGATCACGGAATAGATGATTTCCACGAGTTAGCTCTTTGACATAAACAGTGGTTCCAGAATCAATGCTAGAAAATTCATAAACATAGGTACTGGCTTCAGAATAGTCAATTACAAAATCACCACCAATTTTTCTCAAGCCAAACAAGTTTGACAGCTCAGTTGAAATGGTGTTTGGAATAGTCAATGTATGAGTGCTGTTGGAAATTGTGATGTACAGCAGAATTCGTGAATACTGTAGACTCGAAGGCCAGTTTTTAATCACAGCATTTAGCGTGATGTCACCATCGGTATAGATTCGATGCACATTACCCAGCGCCAGGTCCAGCTGGATCTCACCTGATGTGTTGCCCCAGTCATACATTGTTTCTGAGTAGTTCTTGAACTGAGTGTTTTTCAGTTGACTGCCCAAAAAGTTATTGTCTAAGGTGCTGCCAATCAGTGCTGCCTTTAGCACAGACTTAGACTGCAGATCTTCTACTTCTTGTTTGATAAACGTGAAGTTGTTTTTTATGTTGGTAAAATTATCGCGAAAACCCTGACTGTCATTGTCTTGGCCCGCGATTGGGAAATTACCATTGATGTTTGATGGATTAACTAAACTTGCCATTATTGTAATACTCCGGTAGATGGAAACTTAAGGTATTTATGATAGGTATTTGGATCGGCCAAATACGTGTCACGAGGATTGCTAAATCTGGTACTATTTACGTCAAATGTGGTACTATTTGTTGAGCTATTAACTGTGTTATTTAATGCTCTGTATGTAGGCACATCATTGCCTGGGGCAATTTGCGGATCGTATATTAATTTTGCTGACTCAGTTATTATAGTTAAAATCTGGTTTAGCCCTACAGGTCTGACAAATTCTAAATAGACATTACCATAGTCATTGACTGCTACTTGCCAAACTCCAGCACGTTGATTAGGAACAGTACTGTCTAGTAGATTTTCTATATATCCAGGAATAACTGAAAGAGCATCATACCCACGAGAGTCATAATTAAATGCAGAGGTTTCGCTATCAAACACTTCTATATAGTTGTTCCAACCATCATTTATGTATTCGCTGCCTTTGTAAACAGTTGGATCAAATTTTTCTTGTTGCGCAAATATCAGTGTATCCCCTTCGGCCACTGGGTAGCCACGACTTGCAAGATCACGAAGACTGCTGAAATTAAACATCTCAAAACTAACTCCGCGCACCGCCCAATCTACGGTATAACTATCTGCTTGTACTAATACCATACCAGCATTGCCCACAACAACTGGATCTCTACTGTTATTTGCAATACTATACAAATCTGCAGATTGATTGCTTAGTCGAAGGTTCCACTCAGTGGTTGGGTCATTGCTTTCTAGTATTGATCCTTTATTTCCAACTGCAAAATATTGATTGTTAATAAAAGTTACATCATTCAAATTATATTTAAATCCGCTGTAGTAACTCTCCCACACTGATCCAAGCTCGCTGACTAATACCGTTCCGCGATCGCCGACTGCGATCCAATTATTATTTAAGAATTTAACTGATCGGATGTTCTCAGTGGTGACGGTGTTATCAATGGTCCAGGTGAGTCCATCATCTGTGCTAGAAATAATAGTTCCATTGTTGCCAACTGCAACAAATAAAGATATACCTTGGTCTGCATTATAATGGAACTCAATGCTGTGCAAAGTTTCTATAACACCAACTGCTATTGGCGTCCATGTTTCAAAATCAGAAGACCTGGCAACCAGTCCTTCAGTTCCTACCACAATCCAGGTTGGGGTTGATGGGTTATATGCTATACCAGTCAAATCGCCGTATGGTAATGCATAAAGTTGAGTCCATATGTTATTAGACCTTTCTAGTATTAATCCTCTAGTACCAACTGCTAACCAATTTGACCCAGTGTATAAAATATAACTCAGTTGAACTTCTCCAAGCCCAAATTTAAGCAGTGGGTCAAACCCGGCTCGAACATCTGTTATCAGTGGAGAACTTAAAGTAATGCTGGTTGCAGTTTTAGAAGTTATAACAGTACCAGTAGGTACAATTGTTGGAGAAGCAAACTCCAGTGCAGTTGGTGTCTGGAATATAATAGATTCGCCGGTACTTATAACATGACTAGGATCTATGGTATCAATTGTAATTTTTGTATTAGCAAAAATATTTGTAACTTGTACTCTTGATGCAATAGAAATATTAGCACTATAGATGTAATCGTTTAATTTTAAATTAGTAGTTGATGTTACGCCAAATAGTGTTGCAGTCAACCCAGTGATTGAGGTTACATTTGCAGTCTTTGTGTATTTAGGATTGCCTACCACAGTGGTGGCATCAAATTCTACTAATATTAACGTGTCATCATCGCTGGTTGTTACTGCGGTAACAATTGATTCTGGCAACTGATATCCAGTTACAACCATACCAACAAATGGATACGTGCCTAAGATATCCACAGTAGGTACAGTGATAGTTAATCCTGTTCCGCTGCTGGACAAGGTAGGCCATGTTGCGGTTGCTGAGGTCCTACTAACCACTGGTTCACCAAATACAGCACTACCTATGCCAATTTTGTCAGTTGATGAAAAATTAATAGTAGTATCACCAATGACTGCATTACTGGTAATAACACTGGCAAAGTGTAAAGTTCTGCTAATTTCAATATTGGACAAACTTGATTGTGTTACACTAATATTAGTATTCAATGCTTGGGCATACGTACCTAGTGCAATGTTGCTTAGTCTTGCGAAAGAATTGAGTTTCACGTTCGCTGTACTATTGCTAAACACCAGAGTTGTTGCTCCTTGTAGTGCAGTAGTTGATGTGATTAAATTTGCAATATTTCCAGTCAAGTCATCAAATGTAATACGAGTGCTGGCTGGTATTAAATTTGTTAACGGCTTTGACAAAGTGATGGTATTGCTGCCGGTATTGTTTATAGTAACATTGGCTACGTTAGCGGTGTCGATACCTTTGATCTGGAGGCTATATCCACGATCAACTGTTGATATACTGTCAAATATAACATTGTACCCTGCATTGGCTACAAACACATTGGACCATAGATCAAACGTTGTTCCATCAAATTGTTTAAATTCAATCACAGTTCCAGCTCGAACGGTACCAATAACAGGCAAAGACAGTCTGATATAGTCAGTTATATCTGTAATAAATGATGGTAGTGTTGAACTATATGCTCCTTGACTTAGCAGTTGATCGCCCAGTGAAAAATTTGTTCCATATGCAAAGTTAAACTCTGTGCTACCTGCAGGGGCAGACACAGCCACTCCGGCACTATATTCTAAATTAATAATTTGTGATACCTGATTCCATGTGTCACCACCACGGCTGGTAATAATTGTTGCATTATCGCCCACAGCAATGTATTCTCCATCACCATAATCAACAGCAGTCAATTTGTAGTTTGTTCCAGACGCTTTTTGCACCCATGGACCTTGATCAACTACTCCAATAGAAGGTATTTTGTCAAAGGTAGTGGTTTTTGCACTATTAAATTTTTGTGTAGTAGGATCGTAATTGATACTCAATGATCGGTCCCATTGATATCGATCTGCAACAAAAGAATACTGATTCATTACAGCAGTGAGTCCAAATCCTGACGCCTCTAGGCTAGATTTGTATCTAAACAATAATTTTTTGCCTTGGCCTGGCTTTAGGTAACCTAGTACCACGGCCCTAACAAATCCAATTGAATTTCCTGTGTCAGATTGTATGCTTACCATCCAGGTTGGCAATGCGCCTTGATATTCATATCCAAGTTGATCCACAACAGCACCTAGCATATTTCCAAAACTGTTTGATAATGCTGTTGCTTGATTGGTATTAGCTGGAGCAATGTCAACTGCACCAAGGTCGGCACTACCAAATAACCCTTCGTTGATGATTCCGTAGTCCTCAGTTTCGGCGGTACTAATTTCAATTATACCAGAATCACTTATTCGATTGACGGTATATTGAGTCAAACTAGAACTTCTACTAGATGCAGCGGCAGTATTGTAATCTAGCACTTCAAGATAAATTACTTCATACATAGGATCAAGATTGTTATCATATGCTGTTGCCAGTTTTAGAGTACTAAAGTTTATCTTCTTGTTGCTATGATACTGAGTTATAGCCTCAACGTAGTCTTGAGAAGTACTGGCTGTTAGTCCAGGAGCGGCTAAGAATTTAATGTCCTGAGACATTCCGAAGTACGGATCAGCTGGCCTATATACCATATCATTGGTTACCAAGACAGGATCGTTAATGGTAGTGCGCCATCTTTCTCTGAGTGCAGATGATAGCAACGCTCTCATATAAAGATTTTCGTAAGGTTTAACATTTACATTTTTTACAGTAATAGTAAATTCTTTTGTGTCGAATACAAATCCTGTTGCGTCAACTGCTGTGATAGAAAATCTATATGAACTGTCAAATCTGGTAGTACCATCGTCAAAGTTAACTCTTGTGGCATCACGGTCCATACTATAAAAATCAAATGTTGTGCGACCCGACAACAGTCCTGATTCAAGCAGCAATAGTCCCTGCGGCATCCTACTGTAGCGACCCGACTCAACCTTAAAGGTTAGCGGGAATCCTTTATTAGTCAGAGCCGAGATAGATAAAGTGCTGACCTCTCCATTTACAATAGACCCTAGGTCTGCATCTGTGTTCCATACAACATAATGATCAACATCTTGTAGTATATCTAATGTATAGGTAATTATTGTACTCTGGCGAATACTAACCACAGTAGCTGATACTGGAATTTCTACATAGGCTGCAACATTGAAAGTATAAGTAGATTTATTTTCTGTTACTGCGCCAATGGTTCCAGTTAGCCATCCTGTTTCTTTGTCCAGGATCAATCCTGGTGGCAAGGATAAATTAGTTTGATCATATCCTTTTTCGTCGTATGGACTCAGCTCATAAGAGTTTCCTTGCTCATCAGGTACTGGTGGCGCACCCATATCAAATACCGCAGGGCCGCCACCTACTATTGTCCAATATACAGGAACATTAGGATTTGCATAGTATGCTTTGAATTGAAAAGCAAATGCACGATCTTGCCGTACTGGTAATAACTCTAGAGGATCTGTTGTGATAGTCGGATATTGATAACCATCACGGTCGGCAGTAAACACGGTGGTGTCTGCTGTGATTAAAATATTATCTGTGCGAAAGAAGCTTTTGGCAAATATAGTAATATTGTATGAACGCTCTACTGACAAGATTCCATCAAATAGTCTAACCGTAAACCCGTAGGTTCTGCTTAGTGTTGCTCCTTCAAAATCCCAAACAAACTCGTCATATTTTCCAATGTCCCAGGCAGCAGTTCCGGCTGGCCCACCAGCCGGAGGTGCTTCAGCAAACCCTATAATTTTTCCAGTCTGTGTTAGACTTATTCCTAGTGGCAGTTGACCATTTGTGATGCTCCACTTTAGCGTAGTACCAGGATTTGTTTCAGTGTATAGTAGTTGTAGGTTAATGTAATCACTATCAAAAAATACACCTAGTGATTCGTTTGTTGTGAGTAAGTTTGGTGGAGTAATACCATTGATGGCTATACTAAACGCTCTGTCTGCAATTTGATTTGATAAATTTCTGGCTCGCACAGTAAACTTAAACCTGCGAGATACCGTATCACCGGCGGTGGTAATATTAGGAATCCCGTATAGCAATCCAGTTGGATAAAGTTGAATCCCGGGAGGTAACTCACCTGAGATTATTCTATAGGTTAACTCTGATGTTAAGGGATTGTCAGCTTCAAGTTGATAGCTGAACTCAATGAGTTCAGCGTAAGTCCCTAGATCCCCTGCTGTTGTTGTCCAAGCAATTTGTGTCATAACCGTCCACTTTATTAGTATTTAGTGGACTTGTAACCGTTTACGCTTGAGCTTCGCCCCATTGTAGTGTCACGTGTACATTAGAAATAAACGTATTGGTAGTTGTACCACCTGTTACGCCTGTTGTTGCTCCTGGTAAAGCAGTCATATTAACGTATAGCGTATCTGCTCCGTTGGGGAATGTGCCACGTCCGCCCACAGCACTCTGTGACAGTTCTTTGATACCAGTCAAATCCTGGGTAAATCTCGACCGTGGGTCGTACACAAACTCAAACAATTTTTCACCTGGTAGTGCAACCACTGGCTCACCAGCATAGGTTTGTGACTTGAACCAGCAGTTGGCAGTTGTTTGAGAGAAAGAAGGCTGATTGCCCAGACCAGTGGTGTTTAGTGCTGTCCAGGTTTGACTCAATTCGCTGTAGTTGCCTGGATTCAAGATCCCAGTAACCAGGATCTGTACGTTGCCACCTGTGCGCTGATCACCACATGCAACCTGAAGTCCTTGCAGTAGAATCTGCGCACGATTCAGCAGTTCTTTTTCACCAAGATCGCCAACCTGTGAGTTACTTGCACTTGGGCTCAATCGCAATGCCATGATTGTATTACCGGTACTGGTTACGTTTGCATTGGTCACAGTAAAGGTAAATTGATATCCACGATCCAGGTCAAATCCACCGTCAATGATGTATGAACTACCCCAGTGTGTCAAGTTTGGTGTAGCACTCTGACTGATCAGTTCGACACCCACAAACGGAGCGTGGCTGGCCGCTGGCACTCCACCAAACACACGATATTCGCCAGCAACATAAACATTGGCAGTTGCGGCACGAGTTAAGCCTAACAATCGTTTTGGAACACTAACAGTGTCTCTTGCGGTATAGGAAATGATTTCGTTTTCGACCAATACATAGCCGGCTTCGGGATAAAAGCTAACATCATCAACCGGAATTTCTAAATCGTTGTCATCAATACCGCTGGCAGCCAGCGGACTAATGCCGGTCAATCCGCTTGCACCTTCGTTCAGCACTTCATAACGAACAGGCAAGTTGGCAGTACGCATAGACGCTGTGGTATTCACGTTGTTGTTTTTCATCCTGTGTAGAATGATAAAGTCTCCGTTTGTACCTCGAACCATAAAGTCCATGAAACCAGCACCGTACCAGCTGAACTGAATTCCGACCATCTGCATCTGGTTTGGATCCATTTTATAACCACTGGGATTACCTTGACTACCAGAGCCATCAACTGTGTCTCTATTCAGATCCTGTTGCCCAATGCGTAGCTCATCCACACGCCAGATATAGTTACCGCTGGAGCTGATAACGCCACGGAACTCGGGGGAAATAGCAACTGACGTGTCACTGAAAATACCACTCACGCGATGCACCATTCCTTTGAGAACGATACGATCACCAATCTTGAGTTGCTGTGTCCACTTGGTGTCTAGCCCGGTTAACTTAGCAGAATTACTTGTGATTGTACAGGTTCCTGCTAACTGCAGGGTTGAGGTACGCTTGACCACATTGAATGTTTGGCCATCATATTCAAAGAACATGCCGTTGGCATCATCGTGTGGGCCTGTGCGAATACAACTGCCATGCCATTGGTATAGGTACAATTTAGGTCCAGCACCTAGCGCACCGGTAACAACTCCTAGATCTTGGTTGGTGATCGCATATACCCCAATCTGGTATTCTGTGTTAATAAAAGACACAGTGTACTGTCCATTGTATCCATCGGTGCGCACACCTGCAATACGAATGATTGAACCCAGCTGTAGGCCGTGTGGCACTGCTGTGGTAATGGTAATTATTGGTTCGCTACCTGGGTTGGATGCAGTACCACTAGAGGAAATAGCAGTCACATCATAGTTTGGTCCAAACAACACACCTGTTGTGTACAAGAAGCCTTTACCAGACTGATATCGGAAATATTTTTTACTTTGTCGAACTGCCTGTGCTCCGTGTACAGGACTGTTGGTTCCCATAAGAACACCACCTTCACCTGGACGATGTGTAAAGAATCCGTCAGGACGAACATATACCCTGATACCTGCACTATTGCCGTCAGCTAATAGATTGCCAATGTTTGCGCTGGTAACTTGTCCACGTGCAGTAAAATTTGCGGTGTTAGCAGTGATGTTACTCACAAAGTACACACCAGGCAAGTACTGTATAGAAGTGTTTGATCCCCAGTCCGGATTGGCATTTATTGCAATTGGCATGCCTGGAAAGAATCCATGTGGGCCTGTGAATGTTAGTGTGATTTTACTAGGAGTAACTGTGTCTGACGCTATGAAGCTCAATGGTAGATCTGAACCGGTGTAGAGGCCACCTTTGCGGACCTGACTGATTGAAGATCGAATACTGGTTCCATCAGTTACTCCAACTTGTCCTTTGGCCCAGAATGTGAAAAAATTTGTGTTGGCTTGGAATACCAAGGCCGCGCCTTCGGCTTTGGCAAAGCCAACAACTGACACATCAAGCAAGCTAACTGAAACTGGATCACCAGTGATAAGTCCATGACTAGATGATTGTACTAGAATCAAGCTGTTGGTATTAGCACTGGTAGAAATTGCCTGTGTGGTCAAGTCAACTGTGACCTGTTCGTAGATAGAAGGAAAGTTAGCAACAGACTGAAAGGATTGCCACTTGGTTCCTTGCAGTCCATATTCAAAGTCCGCGTCAATCATGGCCTGGGGAGAGGCCACACGGGTACGTTCAATAGCATCAGTACCAAAGTCTCCCCAGATTTTAACCACGGCATACTTGTCTTCAACAAGAACACTTAATTTATCGTTCGAGCTATAACCACTGGTGCTGGTATTAAAAGTCAGTGTGGTCTCACCTGTGCCCGACTCCACTGTTTGAATAACAGCAGATCCAATGTTTCCAAATACGTCATATCCGTATGTGACCACCGATTCATCGCCTTCGCTGGTTCGTATTCCGCCCGGTTTGAAAGTTACCGTACCGCCGGCGTTTTGAGTGTCTGAGAAGTTGTAGAGTATCACTCCGCGAGTGATGTTGGTCACAAGCAGTATAGTATCTTGTGCCCAATAGCCTGGCAAAACAACCTTGCCCACATTTGCTCCGCCTGGAGTGAATACATATTTTTTGATCTGTTTTTTTGCCATTTGTTACTGTTCCTAATTATGATCCTAATGCAACAGCAAACGCCACCGCCACACTATTTACATATCCTTTGTGGGGCACATGATAATTTGATGGAAATGTCGAAACTGTTGCGTTTTGAAAAGTGCCAATTGTAGCATTTATATTACCAGCATATAGATTGCCTGTTACTCTGCCCCACCCAGCTGCCAAATTAGTAACGACTGATATATTGTTGGCATAGATGTTTCCACCAATGTTGGCATGACCCCATGTTCCATACACCGTGAGATTGGCTGCGGTAACATTGCCAGTGGTGACCAAAGCAGTCAGTGTACCAATTGATGTAATGTCGGGTTGTGCATTTGTATTAAGTCTACCAACTAAAATATTTCCAGTGACCTTGTTAACTGCTATGTTAGCCGATGCACTGCTGCCAATGGTCAAATTACCTGTGGTACTTGCTATACCAGTTACTTCTAGTTCACCTGTTCTGGTCAATCCAGTGAATGTTGCTGTTGTTGAATTAAGTGCTGACGCACCAACAGTGGTTGTTGCTGTTAAACTGTAGGTAAATGTATTACCAATATGGGCATTTTTTACAACGCCAAGCCCGCCTGTTACTTGTACTGCACCGCTTGTGGTATTGGTGGCTTGGTCGGTGGCTAGAAAGAAAGTTTGTCCACCAACTGTGCCACCACCAAACAGGTTGTTAACAGTGGCCAATTCTGCGCCGTTTAAGTAAAATACTCCGGTCCAGTAGCTGTCCGAAGTTGTAGTCAGACTGATGTTTCCTTCTGCAGATAAATTTCCTGTGATTAAATTCTGTGTTAGTGTATCAAGGAAGCTAAAGTTGTCGTTGGTTTTGATAAAGGCATCGCGAATACTGTCGCCTGTACCGTCGTTTGCTGCATCACCAACTCCAATGTTTAATATTGCCATGTTTGTCTCTTTATCTACATATTTATGGATGCATTACATGCCCCATATAATTGACTGTGTGTCTACATATCCTCGAGCCACTGCTACATTTGCACTAGAATCAAGAGGTGTATATGCTTGTGACAGGAAAACATTACCCCCAACAGTAGCATTACCCCCAATTGTTGTAGTACCGCTAATTGCAGTGTTACCGCTAATTGTAGCGTTTGCACCAACTGCCAGGGTTGTGTCGATATTCAAATTACCAACTATTGCATAGTCTGAGTCTTGGTATGCAAGATCGCCTAGATCAGCATTTGTTGGTACTTGGTACGGTGCGTTTCCTATGAGATTACTCATTTATAATCCTTATTGCCTACTCAATTCTTGAGCTTCACTTGTAGTTATCACTTTTGCATAGTACATGATTTTACTCACGGTGCCGTTCAGGCTGTTTGCACCCACACCAGATCCAATTGTCATTTGGTTCATGGTTGTTGCTACTGTGCCTGTCAGGTCCGTTTCTATAGTATTGCCATTGAAACTGAATGCAAACTGGTCGCTGTTATAGAATCCAGATATTTTTCCAGAACTTGTGGTTTGCAGATTAGCAGTGGCAGGATTACTCAAATTGGCTCGTACCGTTCCACCAGTAATAACCACTAGGTTTGCGCCGCGACTTACTGTAGGTGATGCTTTGCTTTCTGCAAGTATCTGCACACGGTTGCTGGCAGTGCCATCATCAATGCTCACAATCACAGGACGCTGATTTTGTGGCACTAGGTCGGTTGGACGATACCCAACTTGTGCATCAACCAGTAGCGATCCTTGTGTTACTTTATGGTAACGACTGAAGTTTGTGCCACTCATGACAGCTAGGTCAGCGGCTCGCGTTACTGCAACTGTTGTGGTTGGAATATAAGAAGTCGCAAATGAACCTTCTTCTAGCTGGAAACCGTATATGTCTGCATAGGATGCGCTATCACCTGCATAGGAAGCAATTCCACCATTGGCCAATGCAATAACCACGTTGCCGCTGGTATTGGTTTTGGTTACCGTGCTTGAGCAACGATACCACCCGTTGGCAAAAGAATCAACACTGCTTCGATAATTTGTGCCTTCTGATGCTACATTTCCATGCTGTAGGTCAAAGATTGATGATGTGCCTTCGCTGTCGAATATCAAGGATATTTGCGTCCTGGTACCTGCTTTTGCAAGCACAGATGCTGTGTATCTTACGGCAAGTGATAGTGTGATTGGAGTGGTTGCTCCAAGTCCATGGATATCCGTTGCTGAATTTTCAGTTAGTCTATATGTACCAGCCACACTGCCAGCTGGCCCAATAGATCCAGTGGTTGACGACACAGATGACTGTGCTTGAGTCCAGGCCGCATTGTCAAACTCACTGGAATAGATGTACAAGTTCTGCCTTGACTCTTCAATCATGAGTCCCAGTGGCTGTCCATGACTGTCATGATGGAATCTTGGACGACCTGCTGCTGCAACAGTTAGATTTCCTGTTACGTCAACATAGGTAGCGATACTATTTCTGGTAAATGTAATTCTTGGGTCAAGACGCTGATTATTAGCAAAATCAAACTTAAATGCTGGTCTTGCGTCTGGACGATGTGTGGTAAACTCCAGTGTGGTAAATGCACCAGAGCTTGGAATGCTATTACCAATTGGTGTGTCGTTGACTGATGCCAGTGCAATGGTTGGCAGTGTAACTGTACCGTCAACCAAGAAGTCTCCAAACACATGAACATTACCACCGATGTTCATGTCTTTGACAACACCTACACCACCTGCGACTTTTAGCGCACCAGTGGTGGTTGTGCTTGATTGGGAAGTATTTGCTATGTTTGCAATACCGGCAATTTGTACATTACCCACGATACCAGCACCGCCACGGACCTGCAGAGCACCAGATGTGCTGGTCGTGCTCTGTGTGGTGCCCCATACAACCACGTTGCTGTTAGGAGTGTTGGCAATACCAACGTTTAGATTCTTGATAATACCAACACCACCTGCCACAACCAGCGCACCTGCCTGGGCGTTGGTTCCTGCTTGAACGTTATCAATGCTGAGTTTTGATGTTATGTTTGCGCTGTCAGCAATCATGCTGCTGGTAATAGTTGTGCTTTCTACAGTTAGGTTGCTGTGAACAAATATGTTGCTTCCTGCTGTGGTATTACCAAGATTGGCATAGATGTTGCCGCCAACCACAAGGTCATGATTGATTGTGGTGTTACCCAGTGTCGCACCAATTTCAATATCTTGAGCAGCTAGACCAAATTCAATTTGGTTAATAGTTGTTGTGAATATCGCAATCGAACTGTTGTCGGACTCAATTGTGGTACCTTTGAAGTTGGTTACACCATGTACAAAATTTGTACCAGCTGGAGTGCCAATGTTAGCATTGCCAGATGTAAAGTCACCAGCAACAATTAGGTTTGTACCCACATAGCCGTTGCCACTGACTGTGATGTTACCTCCACCATAGATGTTGGCACCAATGCCTACACCACCTGCGACTTTTAGCGCACCGGTTGTGATTGAGCTGGATTGTGTTGTTCCGAATATGTTTCCAGTTAGCCCATCGACGTTGCCGAATATGTTTCCAGCATATACATTACCTGTGCCAAGACTTAGTGTGCCGCTGCCACTTACACTGATACCAGATGTTTCAATGTTGCCTGCAATGATATTTCCAACTGCAATGATATTTTGAGAGCTGGTGATATTGCCAGATGCGCTAACATTGCCAACTATTAGGTTAGCGGCCGATGTGTTTCCAAGTAGATTGAAACTGCCAGACAGTATCAAACTACCGGCATACAGGTTTCCAGTAGCAACAACATTTCCAGTGTTTACATTGCCCAGTGTGGTAGTGTCGCCAATGGAGAATAAATTAGCCGAACCAACAAAATCAGACAATACTATGTTTGCGTCTATTTGTCCGGTGAATACATTGGCTGATGTGATATTTCCTGTAGCACTAATGATTCCAGTGTTTAGATTTCCTGCGCCAACATTGCCAGTTACCGATAGACTATCCAGTGTACCAACAGACGTAATGTTTGGCTGGCCCGAGGTTTGTAGCGTGCCGTTGATCACAGTAAACGAAGCACCACCAGTTGCATTGATCCAGTTAACTTGTTCGATATTACCAAGTATTCTCAGGTCCACCAGCGACCCAACTTGATTAATGTAAGGTTGGTTACCGTTTCTCACAGTGCCCCATAGGTTCTGGCCACTGATGTCAGTTCCTGTTACCCAGGAGCCTGAGTTAACATTACCGCTGATCTGTGCATATGGTCCGGTGAACTGTGTGAGAGAAACAACATTGCCACCTTGTATATTTCCAGCTGAAGAAACATTACCGACTGTTAGCGTTGCTGTGACATTTGCATCACCAGTTACTGTGATATTTGTAGTAAATGTTGGAGTAGCTATATTAGCTTTTGACCCAATCGCAGTGTTAGCATATGTTTGATATGCACCAATATTGGCGTCTAGTCCACTGATTGCAGAATTGGCTGCTGTGATGTTGGCCCGAACACTACTGATCTCAACATTGGCGGCAGTTACATTGCTACGTAAGTTGTTGATTTCAACATTGGCCGCTGAAATATTACCACGTATATTTCCAATTTCCAAGTTGGCAGAAGTGATGTTGCCACGTAGGCTACTGATTTCTGTATTGGCAGAAGTGATGTTGCCCTGTAGGTTACTGATTTCTGTATTGGCAGAAGTGATGTTGCCACGTAGGTTACTGATTTCTGTATTGGCAGAAGTGATGTTGCCACGTAGGTTACTGATCTCAATGTTGGCTGCTGTGACATTACCTCGTAGGTTACTGATTTCTGTATTGGCAGAAGTGACATTGCCCTGTAGGTTACTGATTTCTGTGTTGGCTGCTGTGATGTTACCACGTAGATTACCAATCTCAATGTTTGCAGAAGTGATGTTGCCACGTAGATTACCAATCTCAATGTTTGCAGAAGTGATGTTGCCACGTAGGCTACTGATTTCTGTATTGGCCGCTGTGATGTTACCACGTAGATTACCAATCTCAACGTTGGCCGCTGTTACGTTTGCTTGTATGCCATTACTTTGTGTTGTTAGTATACTGCTGTTAGCAGCCGAAGTTTGTACGCTGCCATCTGGATAGATGATACCATAGCCGGCCACTAGGTTCGGAGCAGTGATATTGCCAGTTACATTAAGGTTGACCAATGTGCCAATACTGGTGATATTTGGTTGGGCCGCTGTTTGCAGTGTACCAGTGATATTGCCTGTAACCACATTGCCAGTTACTAGACCACGATTCATCACCCATACATTGCTGGTGTAATCATATGTGATTGCCGCATTTGAAGTAGCAACAAATATTCCTGCGCCATCTGTTAGTGCAGCAGTTGCCGCACCGTTAGACAGTACGATTGTTTTTTCAGCTGTGGTAATGTTTTCACTATTAACCGTTGAAGTATTGCCTTGTACATACAAGTTGCCAGTTACATAGAAATTATCACTGACGATGGCATTGCCTGTGATATTAACTTGCCCTGTTACAGCTAATCCTGTCAGGGTTCCCAACGATGTGATATTAGGCTGAGCCGCAGTCTGTACAGTTCCTGCTATATTGGTAAATGTGCCTTTGGTTGCGCTCACATTACCAGCAGTGATATTACCAACTACCAATAGACTGTCTGCTCCGACAAAATTAGATAGCACAGTTCCTGCATTTACTTGCCCGGTTCCGACGTTGCCGGATGTAACATTGCCAGTGAATGTTGCACCCACTGACTCAAATCCTGCCGATAGTACGATATGGTTGGCATAAACATTACCAGTGGTTACCACATTGCCAGCAACAACATTACCTATAGCAGTGGCACCACCAGTTGAAAACACATTAGCTGATCTAACCAATGATGCTTGGATAGTGGTTGCATCCAACTGTCCAGTGGTTATGTTAGCAGAACGAATGTTTCCGCTTGCGCTGACGATTCCGGTGTTTAGATTGCCAGAAGTAACATTGCCTGTTACTGTTAGTACAGTTAGAGTGCCAACACTGGTAATATCTGGTTGTGCAACCGTTTTTAATGTTCCAGTTAGATTGGTAGCAACAACGTTGGCCGCAGTAACATTACCAGTAACAGCCAATGCACCTAGTGTGCCAACTGCGGTAATATTGGTCTGGCTGGCAGTACTCAGTGTACCACCAACTGAGGTAAATGTACCAGTCGCTCCAGACACATTGCCGGTGGCAACATTTCCTGTTACGGCCAAACTAATCAAAGTTCCAACTGATGTGATATTTGGTTGGGCTACAGTTAATAATATGCCTGTTAGATCAGTAAAGCGGCCACGGGTGGCATTTACGTTACCTGCAATAACATTGCCAGAAACAGCAAGTCCTGCCAGGGTGCCAACAGTGGTGATAGCGGGTTGAGCCGCTGTTACCAGAGTACCTTGTACATTGTTGAACACAGCGTTCAGTGCTTCAACGTTAGCTGCTAACAGGTTACCACTTGTGGTTAAACCTGTTAGCGTACCAACAGAAGTGATATAGGGTTGTGCCGCAGTACGTACCACGCCTATTAGGTTACCAGCTGTTACATTGGCACTAACAGTTAAATTGGTCAGTGTACCAATTGCGGTAATTTGTGTCTGAGATGCAGTTAATAAAGTACCGGATACATAGTCAGCTGTGACCTTGGTAGCACTCACATTGCCAGTGGCAGCATTGCCAATAACAACCAATGCTGGCATGCTCACTACACCAGTGAACGTTGGATCTGCAATGTTGGCTTTGGCTGCAAACAATCCCGCTTGTGTGGCGGCATTGGCGGTTAGTACATTCAATGCGGCACCTTGAGATGCGGCATTAGCAACTAAAGTGTTTAGAGTTGTTGCCTGTGCGGCAGCATTGGTGGACAGATCTGTGATGTCGGAAGTAGCATTGGTTAGGTCAAGTTCAAGTGCAACAATGGCTGCATTAGCTGCCGCAACATTGGCATTGATGCTGTTGAGAGACGAACCTTGCGTACCTGCATTGCTTTGCAATGAGCTAAGACTTGCACCTTGCGCACCTGCGTTGGCCAACAATGAACTTAGCAAACTTGCTTGTGTAACTGCATTGCTTTCCAGCGTTGCTATAGCCGCATTGGCCGCAGTTACGTTGGCGTTAATAGTGTTGATCTGTGTTGCTTGTGTGCTTGCATTTGATTGCAGGCTTGTGATAATTACATTTGCCGCAGTTACGTTGGCGTTAATAGTGTTGATCTGTGTTGCTTGTGTTCCGGCATTTGATTGCAGGCTCACTATAGCCGCATTTGCCGCAGTGATATTTGCATTGATGCCGGCTGGATTAAGTGATGCAATAGCCGCATTTGCCGCAGTGATATTCGCCCTGAGTGCGGCAATCTCTACATTAGCAGACGCAACACGATTGGTGTTGATCACTATGGCAGCATTGGCAGCAGCTACGTTGGCAGCAGACGAAATAGCTAATGCCGATATAACTGCGTTAGCGGCAGCAACACGATTGGTGTTGATCACTATGGCAGCATTGGCCGCTGTGATATTGGATTGTAAAGATGCAATTTCAACGTTAGCGGCAGCAACACGATTGGTGTTGATCACTATGGCAGCATTGGCCGCTGTGATATTGGCACGTAGTGCATTCATCTGCGTGTTCTGCGCAGTGGCATTAGAATACAGAGCAGTGATTTCTACGTTGGCTGCTGTGATGTTGGCACGTAGAGCATCAACATTAATATTGGTGGTTACAATCGCACTGTTGGCAGCGGTAATATTGGCACGTAGGCCAGCAGTTATTGTATTAGTATTTGTTTGTAAATTGTCTATTTGTATTGCTTGGGTTGTTGCATTTGCAAACAACGTCGAAATTCTTGTGTTGGCTGCTGTGATATTGGCACGTAGAGCATCAACATTAATATTGGTGGTTACAATCGCACTGTTGGCAGCGGTAATATTGGCACGTAGGCCAGCAATGGCTGAGTTGGCCGCAGTCACGTTTGCATTGGTTGATGTAATTTTTACATTGGTAGAGGTTAGATCAGTTGGGGTTGCCGCAGTGACCTGGACTGTGGAATCTGGGAATATAATGGACCCACCAATGTTCACATCATCAGTGACAACGATACTTCCCAGGCTTGAAATTACATTTGCTATAATAGGCCCAGATACTGTGATTTGTCCTGCTACGTTAAGATTGGCTAGAGTGCCCCAGCTGTGGCCGGCCAACTGTACATTAGAAAGGGTACCACCTTCAAGATCAATATTGGTAACTGATGTTAGTCCAGCAACTGTGGCATCGGTGTAAGCACGATCGGCTGCGCTGTTTGCAGCCATTGCAATTTGTAGTTGGGTGATATTACCAACTGTGGCAACCCCTGCTACGTCTTGCCAGTCTAGTTCTACGTTGCCTTGTCTGCCGGCCACAGAATAAACCAGGGTATTTCCAGTGATTACATTGTTGCTATAGATGTCAGTAAAATTTTGATTTACTTTGTCGAAGGCCGTGTACAGACTGTCGCCATCTCCTGCGCCACTCTCCGTGCCTATATTAATTATTTGCTGAGACATTATCCACCCTCATATTTGATATTTATGAGCGCGGAACGTTTATGGTTAACGTGTGTTTTTGGGCCCTAAACTGAGAAACTACTGCCGCAACCGCAGGTGGATTGGGCATTTGGATTTTTAATAACAAACTGAGAACCCATGACTTCTTCTGTATAATCCACTTCTGCACCCTCAAGATACTGGCGACTCATGGCATCAACCAGTACATGCACAGGGCCAAATTCTAGGTCAAAGTCGTCTTCGTTCACCAGATTATCAAAGGTAAAACCATAGCTGAAGCCAGAACAGCCTCCGCCCTGTACAAATATGCGCAGTTTAAGTCCTGGATCGTTTTCTTCAGCCAGGAGATCCAGGACCTTCTCGCGAGCACTGTGTGTTAGAATTAGCATTAGTCTTTTCCCGAATAAATTCTGCGATTAATAACTTCCCAGTTAATAATTCGCCAAAAATTCTTTAGATACTTGGCTTTGTCTGCCTGGTAGTCCAGTGCCCAAGCATGCTCCCACCAGTCAATTAAAAGAGCAATATCTTTTTTAATTTCATGATTTTTGATAGTTTTGATCTCGCCTGATCTGCTCAAATAGATCCAGCCCGATCCTTGTATCTTCATTGCTTCAGTTTCCAGTTCTTCCTTGAAGGCATCAAAGTTTTTGAACTTGCGATTTATCAGTGCTAGACTTGCACCAGTGGGACGATTTGTTCCGCTGACCTCTTGTAGTTCAGTAAAGTACAAATCATGCAGGAAAGCACCTGCTTCATTAAAGTCCGGATCGCCCTCACCTTTGTTATAACGGTCAACATAACCTTTGTACAGTGTGCCGTAATGATAGTCCAGTGTTTCTTTGCTTTTGGCTGGGTACAGGTCTTTACGACCATAAGGAAGTGGGGTTTGCTCTAGGGTTTGAGTGTTCTGAGCTTCTATTAGAGTTACCAATTGGCGAAAGTTCTGCATATAACTATTTAGTGCGATATATCACACGTCCACGGGTCAGGTCATATGGACTCATTTCTACTTCCACACGGTCTCCCATGAGTATCTTGATGTTGTGCTGTCTAAGTTTCCCACCTAGATAGCAGATAATAACATGTCCGGATTCTTCAAGTTTAACCCTAAACATGGTGTTGGGTAGCACTTCTTCAACCTTGCCACTCAACACAATCATTTCTTCTTTACTCACTTGCTTCCTTATAAGTTAGCGACGCATACGGCTGATATCAACTGCCTCTTCATTGCTAAACACAGGAACAGCATTGCTCTTGTGCATGGTTGCGATACCTTTTACCATGGTGCCTGTATAGACCTTGGCAGGTGCAAGTGTAGCAACACCACCTGTGTCTACGCTCTTGTACTGACGTGTGCTACGTTCAGCAGGAACGCTGAGGCTATACCCGCTAAGTGTAGGAGCCTTGAGCGCACGAGTACGCTTCTTTTCTTCTGCTTCAACACCCCAACGCTTTTGCAGTTCTTTCCACTCGGCATCTAGTTCACGAGCTTTCTTTGCTTCTTCGCTGTTGCGGAATTTCACTTTGCGTTTTGCCTTTCCAGTTGTACTTAGCCAAGGGCCTTCAAGGTGCATGCTCATCACGACTCCTGTGAATAGTTTCGGGTTTTTTCCATTCTTGCTTTGCTATTTTAGCTTCTTTTATAATTCTTGTCAAGAGGCGCCAAATTGGGTCAGCAAACCAGCCTAGTACCAGACCTAGTAAAAACCAGTCAACTTTGGTCCATTCGTTCATTTAGATTTTTTTGCCAGGCGTTGTTGGCGAAATGCTTCCACATCCTGGCAGGCACTTTGTAGTACAGCAGAGTAGTTGATAGCCTGTTGGCGGGTCATGATTATCGAGGCTTCGTATTCAACATAGCCTTTTGTAAGCAATCGCCAAATGATTTGCCATCGGTTGAGTTCCCACCATCGGGTTTTTTGTTGCGTATAGGTGGTAACAGTAACGCCGGTGTCTTCTGCTTCAACACAGACGGTGTGGGCACAATCGGTTGAATAGCATTCACACTGTACGGTGTAATATTTGGCATCGCCATAGTCCTTGTGTAGTAGAATCCCTTCAGCGGGTGTTTGAGGTGTCATAGATTTTTAGGTATGTTAAGTTCCTGGGCACTGAACGGTTGTTTGTCCAGTAGGAAGATCTTGTCCGGAAATCTAGACATTAATCTTTCTTTGATTTCGTGTTCACTGATGCCTTGTCCTAGAAAATGATTGTTTTCTTCGTCGTAGGCTAACAAACAGTCTTCGTATTTTTCCAAACGTACCACACGTATTTTTTCGTCTAGATGTGCTTTTAGGTCCTCCACTGCTTCTTTCTGGATATGCCGGCGTACTAACCAACTTAGCACCAGATAGGCGATATAAAGGGTTCCAACAAGATTGATAATTTGATCCATAGTTTGATTATAGCTTACTGTGTATTTACTGTCAAGTCCACAAAGCCTGGCGAATGCGGATCAAACGGATCATCATTTCTTCATCTTCGGATTCTTGTTCAGTTTCGATCTGGTGGCTGATTTCCAAAATCCTAGAACTTTCTGCTCGTTCTGCAGGAGTTTTATCGTCAAGTCCTAGAAAGATACCATCGTCATCATCCCCCTCAACTTTGGCCTGTTGACGTCGACGTTCACATAGCGCACTCCATCCACTGGCGTCCATTGGATCGATTCGCATTGGACGAATATCCATCCACCAGTGATAGAGGCTGATGATTTCTTGTGCATTAGTTGCCTGCTGAGTATATTCAGATGTAGGGTCGTTTTCGTCAATTCGTAGTTCGCTGGCCCAGCCTAGGTATTCTAGTCCTGCTTCGGCACTGCGCCAGGTACGGATTCGGACCCACCCTCGTGCCCACCACGGAACTGCAAATTTTGTTTTAGCTTCGTCATTCCAAATGCACTGGTGCCAGGCTTGTTCTATTTCAACAAAGTCCACAAGCCCATTGAAAAGACAAGGAAGAAGACGATTGCCCACATCACACCAAGAACCTGGCCGTATGTCGCGAGTATGGGCCGTAAGAGCATGGCAACGAGTAATCCAGCGATTATTAACGTAATACTTAACGTCATATATTTTCCTTATAGGCCAGGTAACAAAGTCCTGCAGCCAGTCTAGTGCTTCTTCAGCAATCCAATAGCGGATAGGATATTTTTTCTTTGCTTTGCGATTCCAATCGCGCCAGTCTTGACTGGTCAGTGCTCCGGGTTTGGGCGTACCGCGTATCCAATTGGCTATTTTGGTATTAGACCAGTATGTGCTATGTTGTGCCATGATTAAAACTTTATTTTATTGTTGCCTGTATAATCGTCGAAATCGTTGAGGTCAATGGTGATGTCTGACATACTGATTGATTCCACAGGGAACGGATCAACTCCGATCAATGATACAATTTGAGTTGTGGTTAATACATCTATTCCTGAGTTCATGTTCAAATCAACTGTGCTGGCATTCCAATTGTTGGTATACGAACCGCTGTTATTTTCTAGTATCTGTACACTGCGTCTTAATGAACTCATTTCTTCACGAAGATCATTGACTATTCTAAACATCTTGAGAAATGGGCCTTCGGTGTTTTGTTTTTCTTCTGCTAACTTGGCCAGTACGGCAGTATACTGGAGACTACGTTGAACAGCAGGATTGTCGCTATTAACAATAGAGTCAAACATTTCAGCAAGTTGCATCAGTTCATCATTGTTCATGCTTGCACCCATTTTAAGCAATGCCGCTTGGCCATTGTGGTATCACGATCCATCCAGAGTCGTTGCCGCTCGGCAACAGGAATTGAATTGTAGATTTCTTCAAAGGTGCTCAAAAATGCCTGGCCATACCTATAGTCAGAGTTTTTAAGATGCTTCATCAAGAAGTCTTGTTCAAAGTCATCAAATTGTTTTGCTGTAATTTTCATAGGTACTTTAGGCTAAACCAAGTTTTCATTTGTTCATCATAAAAATCCAAACAGATCATGATCCTGTGTGAGGAACGCAACAGTTGCAGTGGATCAAATGGATCATATGTTCTGTGTTCTCTAACTGTGAAACCCAATTCTCTTTTCATCTTGTCTCTCAACAGAGGCATACTAAAACCAAAGTCTTCTCGGATTCGATCTCGTATCTGATCCCATTCCGCATGTGTGAGTTCAATATGTTTCATAGCCACTTTAGTATAAAAACTTCTGCATCTCTTGTATCTTCAAAATAAAACAAAAAACCTGCTGACGGATCCCAGTCTGGTCCACGCAGTTGATATCTACCAATCCCACGATACTCTTGTTCTATCCAACGAGAGACATCCAAACAGTTGGGATCTTGCTCCAGCATGCGTTCCCACGGAATGAATACTTGAGTCCAATCGCTTGGTGGAGGCCACAGTTCGTCTTGTATCATATCCACTTCAGTGTGAACAGTATAGCATCTTCTTGATTTTTAAACAAGAACTTCATGTTGTTTTCGGTCGGATGAGTCATGTAATTTTCGCCCGGAAGGCCAAAATGTTCCACTGCCCAGGCACAGGCTTCGTTCCAAAAATAGTCTGTGTCCTTGCCCTTTTCCCAGACCAATTCTACCAAGGTCCAATCAGGATTTGATTCTAACATAATTTGCCATCCAAGCTCTGCAAGTAGTGATTCTTCATATTTTTTAGCTAGGTCTTCAACAACCAAATCTGCTAACTTATCTGTCATTTCTTCTTGTTTACTATGTCTGGTGTAATAGCATCAATGGTGTTGACCACTGTCTTGCCTGCATACACCACTGTTGACCCAGCAACATCTGCAATCGCAAGAACTGTACAGCCTTGCATGCTCAGGATACACATAACTATTAGAATTTTATTCATGACCATCTCAATGCAAACAGTGTGGCTTCTGCTTCTTCACCAAAATAGAGCCCGCAGGCTTCTTTGTCGCCCAGTGCAGTAGGATTGGTTTTGACAAAAACTTGATATCCACCATATTCAGTTTTGATCCAGTCCCAGAATGGAACATCAGCCTTGCTGTCAGTGTAGTGCTCAAACACCTTGTCGTAGTAGGGTTCAATTGGAAGTATCTTCATAGGTCTCGCATGGTAATTAGTGTGGCCCACTGTTCAGCATCGCCATTGAACATGAACTGCAACTCTTGCTTGTTTTGATCCACACGCCAGGTAAAATCTTTACCCATTACCAGACCTTGTTCTTTAAGCCAGCGAGAAATCATTATCCCGCGGTCAGGTTCGCCGCCGAGCACAGGATTGGTTTTAAAAGGCAAAGTAACGATCTGCATGCTATCCCCATTTTAGCAAAAATGCTGTCATATCCTTTTCGTTGCGAAACTTAAACATGTCATAACTGGTGCGTCTACCACATCGATTTTCATAACACCATTGTCCAATTTTGTCCAGTGCATCTGGTATGTACCCAGGACTACTGTAGTTGACATAGTTACCGGCAATCACACGTAGTACCATTTTTTCTCGAACAAACTTTATAGCCATTTCAGTGAAAACAATACCGCATCTTGTTTGTGGTTAAACTTGAACTCGTATCGCATGTTTAGTCCAAACATGGCCTCGGGCGGAATGTTCATGGTCCAGTGTTTATAACCAATGTTGTTGATACACCAGGCTCCGGCTCGTGTGGCCTTGTCAGAATCAGTTAGGGTTATGGTTGTCATGGTTTATTATAACATAACATAATGATCATGTCAACTGTATTTAAGCATGAACCAATTGGCCTGGGAGAGCTGGTGGAAGATAAAAACAGTACGGTCTAGCGTGGTGTCCAGTTCGCCCCATCCTGGCCCCCAGCACGAAAAGCACCAGCCTTGCGCTTCTAGTGTCCATTCTCTGGTGCATCGACCACAGTCAATGTGCCATTTATCATTTCTTGGCTCCAGGATCAGTTTCTTCAACGCAGAGTGCCTCTAGTATTTTGTAGTGTTCGTATGCTTGTTTAAGTGCTTCGTACTTATCCAGTCGAGCAGGATCAGGCACAAGAATGGCCAGACGGTCCTGGATCTTGGCCAACATGGTTCCAATGTCCGTACCGTTTACTGTTAGGTTGCCTGTGATATTAGCATCACCTGTGACCTTTAGTGCCGAGCTAGGTGTAGCGCCAACAGTTACCACCGGGCTGGTGGCAGTGACCCAGCCGGTCCCTTGGTTACCCATAGCGTAGTAGGACCCTGATACACCTGTGCCTCCTCCTGCACCAGTTGTGTAAATGGTACCACTGGAACATCCGGCACTGCTGGGAGAAAGTGTTACGTTACCCCATGACCCGCGTGTTTTGCTGATTGTAGTTGGCATATTTTGTCTAAATAAATTTAGACAGGGCAGAGGCGAGTAAATCGCACATCAATTGTCAAAGACAATCAACAACAATCAACAGTCAATCGTGATCTGTATAGGACGGGTCAATCGACAAATCGTAATCCGTCTACACCAGATCGAGTTGTAAGTTCAGATGCTTTTCCAGAGCTTCTGTTTTTGCAATCTCTCATTTCCCACTGCCAAGTCAAGGACAAGCAAGCCTGCCCTACCAGGTTTCCCTGGATTTAACTCAACCCTTCGCGGGCTAATACTGCTTCTACATCCGGTGTGAGCTCAAGCTCGGTCTTGATGTTAAGCTCTAGGATCTCATCATTGAGTGTTGACTTTTGTTTGCGCAGGTCACG
>Ga0209550_10000240_pt1 | contig 49353 bp, 44 predicted proteins | sample LauGreSuBDMM15SN_2_FD_187567 | JGI IMG/M metagenome (GOLD analysis project Ga0209550, IMG submission 187567) | Freshwater lake microbial communities from Lake Michigan, USA - Su13.BD.MM15.SN (SPAdes) (version 5) | ecosystem: Environmental > Aquatic > Freshwater > Lake | place: Lake Michigan...
CCCAAAAACATCCAAAACGAAATCCAAATTTCTCTCTTGACCCACAGCCTATCTTTAAAAAAATTGACTTAGAAGCAAATGGGTGTGGTTTGAGGAAGTTTTTTTGAACGCATTCTATAAATTCTTCGGGAAATGCATATGATTGTTAGTTTTGTACAGACAAAAGGTGGCACAGGAAAGAGTACTCTTTCTGTTAATTCTGCCTTTTCCAGAAATGTTACCACACGTTTTTCTTCCATTGCACTTGTGGAATTAGATCCCCAGGGCACACTCCAAAGTTGGTGGAACTATAGAAATGATGAAAATCGTCTATCGAATAACATTTCTTTCCACCATATCTCCAGTACTCAAAAAGAAGTGATACAAGACGGTATTACTTCTATCTCGGCTCATAACGAATTATTAATTCTTGACATACCAGGTGAGAGCACAAGCCGTCTTCATACAAAATTTGCATGTGCTTTTTCTGATCGTATTGTGATACCTATGAGAACATCTACAAATGATGAATCTGCATTTAAAGACAATCTATTGCCTGTCATAAAAGAAATTATAAAAATGAACCCAGACAAAAAGGGTAATTTTCAAATACTCCCTTCTTTTACAAATGCTCAATCCAACAAAGAAAAAGTAATAGAGTATTTCCAAGATATACTTCCTGAATATGTAGAATGCCTACCCGTTGTATTTCCAGCCAGGTCCATCTATGAAAATTTCAATAGAGATGGGATGAATCTCATCGAGTTTACGGAATCATTAAAGAAAAATAAGAGAGCCTATTCTCAGGCAATCAAAGCTGTAGAAGATATTGAAGAAATTTCGGCAGCTATCTTTAATTTCACGGAGAAGTAAAAATGCCAGTACCAAAGAAACGAAAAAAAATGGAGGAATCAGAAGAGGGATTTAGTCCCGAAACAAGTTCCCAACCTTCTGAAGCTTCTAAACCAACTCCAAGGAAAGTAGCTAAGTCCGCAAGACCCAAAGCTGAAAAAGTAGAACGAGCTTTTGATGTAATCGACCAGATTGAGAAAAATTCTTCTACATCTTTGGATATACACAGAATCCCCTCCCAAGAAGAACAGGGTATCCATATCAAATTCAAATTGGATTTAATACGCCTAGAAGACATTTTGGATTTGGGTAGGAAGAGAGAAGAAAAACAAGAAAATAGTATTGTAATAGACTTTACTATTCCCTATTTTTGGAATCTGCCGATAATGAATGAAATAACAAAAACTGTAGTTCGTGAATTAAAAAACATGAAAATCATTCAGTAAAGGTCCTAAATGTTCCAAAAGATAATTTTTGTAATAGGGGCTTTCATAGCCCCTTTTCTTTATGCAGACACACTTCCTAAATTATCAAGCTTCGCTTCTAGCTATGCTGACAAGTTCATCCAAACAGCAAGTGGAGAAACTTACAATCCCAGCCAGTACACAGCATCCTTTATGGATCTTCCTTTCCATACACTTGTAAGGGTCACCAATTCGTCCAATGGACTTTCTGTCATCGTCCGTATCAATGATAGGCCTGAAAGCCAGAAGTCCAACCAACTTGAACTTTCTAAAACAGCAGCCATGAAAATTGATCTTCCCAAAAAAGGATCCACACAAGTGGAGATTGAAGTTTTAGGTGTGAGCCAATTTGGTATCAACCCATCGCAAAGAAAAATCAATGAAGTTGCCAAGATTGATATGCCGAGCTCCAGACCCAGTGTTGAAAAAAAACCACTCCAAGCCATGGAAACGGGAATCATCCCCCCTACAAATCTTAGTGCCGTCCTCCAAAATGGCTTTACACCCACTGAAAATGTTAGATTCTCTGACTTAACCAGAAAAAAAGTTTTCCCAAAAGGTTATGGAATCCAAATCGGAGCATTTATGAATGATGAAAATGCCTTTCGATATGGAGAATGGGCATCTAAAAAAGGTTTCTCCGCCATCTATATAGAAAACTCAAAAACAAATGGTTTGAACATCTTTAGAGTGATTGTTGGTGAATATAAAAATGAAGAAGAAGCTGACTCTAAAATTTTAGAACTTGCACGGGCTGGGTTTTCATCAGCCGTACTCTATAGTTTTACAGACAACTGATTCAAAGGAACACAATGGATTCTAAAAGACGGGCAGAGCTAATACGGGAAGGTAATACTGCATTCAATTCCAAAGACTATACAAAAGCTAAACAAATCTTCATGGAAACAAATTATAAAGATGGCTTGATACGTTTGGGAGATTACTATATGTATGACAGAAAATTACCAATGTTAGCATATGGGTATTACAAAAAAGCTGGTTATACCCAAAAAATTGATGAGATCTTCCAACGAATGATCTTTGCATTAGGTGAGTTATTAGGTCGAAGTGCTTATAAAGCTGTAGAAAAAACAGAAGGCACAGATCTTAACCCCGATGATTTTCAGGTCCATCCAACACTTAGGGCAAAAGCATTGGAAATTTTGCAAAAAAATTCTAAAAAATCATAAGTTTTTAAAAGTAAACTAACTCTGTCTTTCTTTCTAGAGAAAAATTAAAACACATCTTACTTTTTCTCTAAAATATACAAAATAAATGATATACCCCGAAAAATATCCTGAAAATCAAAAGTACGACAATAGCAAAGAGAAAGAATTTTATTTTCGATTTCTAAAAGAGCTACCCATTGATTGGGATATATACTATAGTTTTAAATTTATCAATCCAGGACTCCCAGTTCGTGAATTAGACTATATAATTGTATGTCCAATTGGTGTATTTGTAGTAGAGCTTAAAAATGCTAAGTTTCGATATGAAAATGACAAATGGCAAATTTATGATTCTAGAGAAAAGGATTGGAAAGACCACATCAAACATTTTTATTCAGGTCCATTGGAGCAAGTTGAAACCGGAGTCAAAATGCTAAAAGATTTTTTTCTCATCAACAATCATTTACACCCTCCAATCGATGAAAAGTCAATCATAGGTCTATTATTTATGAATAAAAATGAGACCCACCATTTTCCAAAGTTTATTTCATCAAATTTTTCTATCATCTTTCACAAAGACTTAAGCCAACTTTCCCTATTTGAAATTTTAGATACAGCTAATCGAAGGAAAAAAAGTAATACAATTAATCTCCTAGAGAGAGAAAAAATAAAATCTATTATATTAATGAATGGGAATTATTACCCAGGCTTTCCAGGAAGAAGAGATATTCAAAATAAAGTTATGATAGCATTGAATAACCAGCAGCTCTCAATCATAGAAGGAATTAAAAAACACCCAAGGATGATTCTTTCTGGTGTAGTGGGTTCTGGAAAGACGTTGATGGCTTATAATGCACTAAAAATTGGAATTGAAAATAATTGGAAATGTTTATATCTTTGTTCTTCTGAAAATCTAAGAGATTACATTAGAAATTCATTTGAAGAAAATAATTTACTTTTTGCTTATTCTTACTATGAATTTAAATTTATAGAAGATAATACAGAAAATTATGACTTTATCGTCATGGATGAAGCTCAAAATATCATTTCAAATGAAATACTCGATACAATGGAAAGCATTCTTAAAAATGGTATGACAAATGGGAAATGGTTGGTTTGTTTAGATAAGGAACAAAAAAATCATGATATAGAAACAAACTTTATTGATATCATTTCTATGATACCCCATGAAAAGTATTCTCTTAATTCAAATATTAGAAACCCTGCTGAAATTTTCCAAATCGCTAATCTATTAGGAGGTAAAAAACTTTCCTATTCCAAAATTCCGGATGCACTAAATGTAAAATTTATTAGCTATAAAGATGAGAATGATGCTTCTATTAAAATCTTCGAATTAATAGACTACGCAATCAAATACCTTAAACTCACAAATGAAGAAATCATAATCCTATCTCCAAATTCTTTAGATTTCTCGAAAGAATTAACTACCAAGAATATATATTCTCATGATAATAAGAAATTTTATAAAATTACCCCATTTAAAAATAGAAGTGAAAACTCTATCAGTTTTTCTAAAATAGATGAGTTTCAAGGATTAGAATGTCCATTTGTAATACTAATTGGAATAGAAAACTTAGATGATCCTTATCTTAGATCACAGTACTACATAGCCCTAACTAGATCTACCTATTCTGCTGGTATTTTATATAACGAAGTTTTATTTGACCAACTCAAAGAATTATTTGATTTTTAAGGGCATGTCAAATCAACATTTATAGTCTGACGAATATCCTCAGTGACAGTAAAAGTTGTTTCTCTAATGGAAGTTTCTGGATATCCATCCAAGGGGGACACATCTTGGATACACTTAAGTCTATAAGAACCACTATGAATATATTTTATATTTGCAGAAGATCCTTTAACAGGAGTAGCTGCCAGTGGAAGTTGGTTTTTAAAATCTATCTCTTCAAGCCTATACAGTGCATAGTAAGAAGTTAAACTTCTAGTTCCTCCCGTAATATTTAATGTAGATGATGTTTCTGGATAAATGACCCTTGCTCTGAGTAAGATATTTCCTCCCATATCCACTTCTTTTGAATGGTTATTCCTCCAATCACTAAAACCCACTATAGTTTGTATATTACCAGTATAGTTTGTCCATGAATGAACCATCATACTCTCTTTTATATTGAGCCTCATTTCAATTATATAGGGATCAAATCCTGGGCGTATTGTCATATCTTTGTGACCTTCCCCTACGGTGTAAAACACAGGATACATAAGTGGAGTTAGAGTTTGTTTCTCTATATCAGATGCACCTGGTTTATAACTATTTCTAGGAATTACATTGGAACCTAAAACTTCTCTGTTGTCAAATCTGGTATTTGTTTTTATAATTCCTCCCTCTATGGCATATCCAGTCACAAATGAACGAATGTATACTCCTGCATGGTAATACTGTGTTCCATCAAATCCCCTTGATTCTGAAGTGGGGTCATTTGAAGGATACTTTGCCCCTGCTCCAGTCATGAACTCGGAGAATCTTATCAATCCCTGGTCTGTATCACATGAATTTGAAAACAATGTATATGGTTGAGAGCAGTATACCTGTCTTTGGGGAGCTATAAAGTCCCAAAATCTTTTAGAATCCCGAACTGACTCCAATGCCTCAAGACCCCTTGGTTCGTATTTAGAGGTAATTCTTAGTTCTCCAAAATCTATATAAATTGGTAAACTTGAAAGAATTGGTAAACCAGAAACATCTAAAGAGTTGTCATCCGCATCTCTATAAATTTGATTACTATTTATTTCAAAAAACTCCAAAGGATTATCCGTAGCAAAAGTACTCTTAATCAACAAAAGCATCCTATTGTTAAATAATGAACTCAGCACGGGAAGGTTTGTATATTTTACATTGCTTATATCCTTAGTGCAATTTAAGAGCGAGAAAAAATAAATACTGAATATAAATATCTTAAGCATATTACCTTCTATAATAAAAATGTTAACATCAAATTAAAATGAAAAAAATCTGCATCTTTTAACTTATAAAAATAAGGATCTGATAATCTATAGTCCTGTGCATAGGTAGACGTATATATTTGGTATTCAACTGGAGGTTCCGTGCCAATAGTTTCATAAATTCTCTGATAATCAAGACGTATTCCGATCCTTACTTTTTTTCCTGCCACAAAACTAAACTCTGTTCCCAATGTGGTCATTGGATCCCATTTTGCTGTATTGGCAGGTCTAGCAACAGTGTAAGCGTACCCTCCTCCAGCCTTTAAAAAAATGGAAATTGGTAAATCCAGAGGAAGCTTATAAGCTAACGATCCATAAATAGGGATAGTTGTTAATCTTCTTTCTGTTGTGGAGAGGTAGGTTGTATAATTAGTACCTAACTCAGTATAAAGAATCCAAGGCCATTGTACCCTTCCAAATAAACCCAATCCCAAACTAGAATCTAATACTCTTGATGTATCACTACCAGGCAATGGACTAGATGCTCCCAAGTAAAAACCAAGTTCTAGAGGATTACTCTCTGCTGCAAAAAGTGGAGTAGTACTAACTAGCAAAAGTACTAACAAAAAATATTTAATCAAATGATTTTACGCTCATAAAGAATTTCTGAATTGTACAGGGAATCTATTTCCGGATACTCTTTATAGTACGCTCTATAAAAATATAGTCCATAAGGAGGAAGGGTGATACCAGCACTTTTTCGATCCTGCATTTGCATAATTTCATGTATTCCAACCTTTAATTTTTCATTGGATATCTGCAAAATACTGCCAATCAAGATTCTAACCATATTGTGCAAAAAACCGGATCCTCTAATTTTAATTTTCAACAGTCCATTCCAATCATTAGATTTGACTATTCCAGCATGAGAAATAAATCTTTCTGTTGGTTTTTCTTTGATAGATGTAGCTTTTGCAAAACTTTTAAAATCATTTTTCCCTAAAATACTATTTAACTCAGACTCCACTCGATCTAGGTTGATGGGATTGTGAATCCACACAGCTCTTTTCTGCAAAAGTGGGTTTGGGAATTTTGTATTGAGGATCCAATATTCATACTCTCGTTCTGTGCAAGAAAATCGAGCATTGAACTTTTCAGGCACTTCCCTACCAGCTATTACATAGATACCCTCTGCAGAGAGTGCATTGACAGATGAGATCATCTTATGGTAATTGGGAATGGGTTTACTCGAAAAAAAGCTTACAACCATACCCACTGCATGAACCCCTGTATCAGTCCTTCCAGCTCCGGTGACTTTTACTTTTTCCCCTAAAATAATCCCCAAAGCGGATTCTAGGGACTCTTGGATTGTTATCAGTGTAGTTTGTTTTTGAAATCCATAAAAACCTGTACCGTTGTATTGTAAGAGTAAAGCCGATACGGGCAAGGTTTATTTTTCACCACCCATGGCTTCAATTGTAGCATTCATATCGTCATATGTTTCTTTTGCTAACTCTAAAATCGCTGAGGGTTTCGACTTAGAAGCCTTGCCACCACCATAGAGCTTGGCGAGTGATCTTTTGGCTTTTACCAAAAGATCCAATTGTTTTTCTGGAGTGTGTGCCAATTGCTCTTTGTACTTCATAGTTAAAAAAGAGTTTAAGTAGATCACTCCATCAAATCCCCAATTGTTATCTGTATCGGGTCCCAATATCTGTGATGCAATGTCTACAGGCTCAGGACCTGCTTGCATCATTTCCAATGTGGATGCATACCAGACAGTTGCTTTTCTATATAAAAGATCTCTCACTTTGTCGTAACCTATTGAGGGGAACTCAGAGTGGAGATCATCAAAGTACCAGGCTCCCTTGATAGCAGAAACTCCCTTCTTTGGAGTGGGTGCTACACTCAGACCCCTCTGTTGGTAACAGTCGATAGCCAAGAGATAGGATGCTGCACCTAGGGGTAAGTTTCGATCGTGGGTAAAGTCCAAAGTTCCCAGAATCTTTTCAATATTTGTTCTTCTAGTGCCTGCACTGTTTTTAATTTTAGGGAGATCTTCTTGGCTCAATGCCCAATCTTTGGGAAAAGACGCATACAAACACTTAGGACAAACATTTATAACATAGTCATTAGGGTTGACTCTACCAAATTTTTTATTTTTTTCATAGATTCTTCTCAGATCTTTTGTGAGATTTCCCGCAATCAAGCGGCCACCTCCCTGGAACAGTTGTTCTTTTTGGTGATCTGCTCCACAAGCTGGACATTTGGTATTGTCCTTGGATCGAAATGAAATCTTTTTTCCCTGTTGCGATGGATCTACTTTGGTGTCTTTCATATATAAATTCCCGAAATTGAATAAAAAACTTTAAATTGAAAAAATTTAACTTTCCCAAAAATTAACATTTAAGAAAGTTTAATAGGTGTCAATCTAATAACCCTTAATTCCGATATTTGAAAAGAGGAAGTAAAATATTACTTGCTTTTTATGATTGTACCAAAAATTTTAGAAAAATAATTAAATTCATCTATGACAGGAAAGACAATGAAGAACCTACTTGTATTGCTCACGTTCCTTGCCAGCCTTGCCGGCATAAATGCTGATCCGGTAATGAGCAAAGCAAACGAAACCAGACTCGATATACTAAAATATATGAGATCCCTTGAAACCATCGTTAGAAACTACCCAGGTAAAGATAAGGAAGGAAAAGATGCCCAATTTGATGCACCCGGTGGTTCAGAGGGAGATAGGATCGCTAAGTACAATCAAATTAAACGGCTATTCCAAGAAGGTATAACTTATTATTACGAGGGCAGATACCCAAACTCTTACAGAAGATTTTTAGAGGCCCAAGCAAATATTGAACAACTCACTGAAGATCTTTCCCAAATCTACATTGAAGGAACTGATGAAATACTCAAATCAGTTCTAGAGAAAAAAGATCCAAAAGGCGATGCAAATGGTGAGTATAAAAATGCTTCCATAGACAAAGACTTTGTAGATATTTCCGTTGAATTTGGTAGAGGCTCCGAAATCTATCCTAAATTCAAAGCAGATAGAGAAGCTCCTGCGTATAGCCGTCTTTACGAACCAAGAGAATACCACTATGCATTCAACAAAGAGAGAATTGAAGGTGTAATTGGTAATGGATACAACCTCATTGGGGAAGCAAAATCAGCAAAGTTAAAAGCTTTGAAAATTGAACAAGCTCTAGAGAGACACCAAAAACTACAACCTTCTCAAAGAAAGCAAAGAATTGAAAAATACTTTGAAGTCATTGCAAAGTGTAGAGAATCTAGAAGAGCTGCCTTCACTGCTTATGCACTCAAGTATCCACATGACAATGAATACCTCCAAAAAGACGAAAAGTTCAAACTAGAAGGTGAGGCAAACACCTACAGAATCAATCCTTATGTTGACCATGCAAACCCTTATCCATTGTTTGACAATCGTATTCCCCCAGTTTTCAGAAGAGATGCAGTTGATACTTACGGACATGTGTTCATTGATGAAGTAAATAAGCAAATCAAGTTTAAATACAATGATGTAGATGTACTGAATAGAGACTTAGCTAGATATGGTGACAAAGAAAGATTAGACAAACCTTCAAAACAAGCTGAAGCTGAAAAACCAGCAAAATAATAAAAGCATACCAAAATGAAAATCCGCTCTCTCCCAACTAAGGGCGGATTTATCCTACCCAATTTATCCCTCAAATTACTCAAATGAAAAATCCTCTATCCTATCTTTCTGATGATCTCAATGGTCTTTCTGGAAGATACAAACGTCTGATAATTAAAACCTATCTCCTAGTTCTTGGGCTAATTCTCACTATTGCCCTCCCCCACTTCCTCATGGGAATTTATTATTTTCTAACCAAAAATCGAATCAAACAACATAGAGAGTTTACAAAAGGATCTGTGGTTTGGGGACATGCAGTGGTTCGACTCACAAAGTCCAAAGTCCATTTTACAAACCCCATTGAAGTTCCAGATTCTGGTCATATGATTTTGTTGAATCATATTAATGAACTAGACTTCCCTTTTGATTGCATAGCTGTTTCAAAACCCTTTCTTGCAAACCAAGCAATCAAATCCAGTGTATTTGCTTATTGGTGGATGAGTGCTATGGGTTCTCAAGTTTTTGACACAAGCCAACAGCGAACCATTGCAACTTCAGTTCGTAATTTAATGGATGGTCTAAAAGAAAAATCATACATAGTTTATCCCGAAGGTTCAAACTCCTACAGCGAGGAAATCAAACCTTTGAAAAAAGGGATGATAAAACTTGCATATGAAAAGAGAGTTCCCGTATTCATACTAGTCAAATCAGGAATTCGAAAATTCCAAGAAGTGCAAGAAAATCTCACAATTGGATACAAATCAGCAGGGGTACTCGATCCAAATTCATATAACTCTTGGGAAGATTTTAGAGATGCAATTTATAATAAAATGGTAGAAACTAAAAAAAGTTTAGATGAAGACTTAGAGAAAAAAACTCCTGTAGTACAAATATCTCTATCTTGATGAATAATATTGCAAAAATACTTATTGCCAATCGGGGAGAAATTGCAAGTAGAATAATTCGTACTACAAAGATTTTAAACATACCATCCGTAGCTATTTATAGCATTCCCGATTGTAAGTCTCCTTTTGTAAGAGAAGCAAATGAGGCTTTTCCCCTAAATGGTTCTGAAGCAAAAGAAACGTACCTCTCAATAGATAAAATTTTAAAAATTGCTTCCGAATCAGGAGCTACTGCAATACACCCCGGATATGGATTTTTATCAGAGAATGCAGACTTTGCAAGGGAGGTAGAAAATGCTGGAATCAAGTTCATTGGACCATCTTCCTATGCCATACAATCCATGGGAGACAAAGTAGAATCCAGAAAAAAAATGCTCTCTATTGGTGTTCCCATAATTCCTGGGTATGACGGTGGGACCACTGATGAAAACCTGCTCTTAGAAGAAGCAAAAAAAATTGGTTTCCCTGTCATGATCAAAGCAAGTGCCGGTGGTGGTGGTCGGGGGATAAGAAGGGTTTTCTCTGAAAAAGATTTTTTCCATGAACTAGCTGCTGCAAAGAGAGAGTCTAAAAACTTTTTTTCAAATGATGCCGTTTTTATTGAAAAATTAATTTTAAACCCCCGACATATAGAAGTTCAAATTTTTGGAGACTCACAGGGAAACGTAATACATTTATATGATAGAGATTGCTCTATCCAAAGAAGAAATCAAAAAATTGTAGAAGAAGCCCCCGCTCCTAATTTAAAAGATACCACAAGGGAAAAAATTTATGAAAGTGCAATAAGAGCTGCAAAGTCAATAAATTATATAAATGCAGGTACTGTAGAATTTGTCCTAGATGAAAATGAAGATTTTTTCTTTCTAGAGATGAACACCCGACTTCAAGTAGAACATCCTGTTACAGAAATGATAACAGGACTCGATCTAGTGGAACTCCAAATAAAAATAGCAGGTGGATCTTCTATTTTTGATGCACTCCCAAATGGAAAAGTTCCCTCAAAAAAAGGTTCTGCTATTGAATTACGAATTTGTGCGGAAGAAGAAACAAAACCAGTGACTGGGACAATACATTATTTTGGGATAGAAGGATCTCCTCGCATTGACTCTGGTGTAGAAAGTGGAAATTCTGTATCTATTTATTATGATTCCATGATAGCCAAAGTAGTTTCCTTTGCAGAAAACAGATCCGAATGTATATTGAAAAGTATTCAAAACCTAAATAATCTTATTATTTTGGGACTTCCTATCAATGACCTATTATTAAATTCTATTTTACAGCATGATGTATTTCAAAATGGATCTCCAAATACAGGATTTTTTGAAAAATATGTTTCAATTATTCCCTCTCAAAAACAAGATATATCCTTATATTTGTGTATTGCATGTTTCATAACTTCCATTCGAGTGCATGACCTTACAGGTCGAGCATTTAGTGAAATCCATTTCCAACCGAAAACTTTAGATAAATGCTATATCTCTGATTCTAATACTATCCAAGAGTTTGTAAAATTTACTTTATCTGGAATAGAGTACTCAGTGAAAAAAGAAAAGGGTTCATATCTAATTAGAACTCTAGGAAGTGAGACTTTTACTACTCTACCCGAAGTCTACCTTATCGAGAAAAATATACTACATTTTAAAGATTTAGGAAAAGTTTACTTCGTAAGATATGGAGCATATATCTACCTAAAGGTAAATACCCATTATGTAATACTCACACTCAGCACCGAACTAAGTAATAGTAATAACAAAAATTCAAATAGTGTACATAGCCCAATGCCTGGAAAAATAATTGCTATTTATGCAAAGATTGGTGATACTATTTTAGAAGGAGATCCTATAGTCTCCATTGAATCTATGAAAATGGAAAATATCATTCGCTCTGAAAAAAGTTGTAAGATTGAAGATATACATTTTCATATTGGAGACCAAATTAGCCCTGAAGATACCTTGATAACATTAAAAATTTAACTCTTAATTTACTACTTTGTAACCTTCATTAGTAATAGCTGAAATTATTTTTTCTTTAGTTAAAGTATTTTTGTCGTACTCAAGTGTTACATTATTCTCAGAAAGGGATACATTTATATTGTTTACTCCGGAAAGAGAACTAATACTGTTTTTAACAGACTTAACACAATGATTACAGGTCATGCCTTCAATATTTAAAATTAGAGGTTCCATATATATTTTACCTTCCTGTTTAATCAAAGGATTTTACTTTCCATAAATATTTACAAATGAAATATAATTTTGTATGCTTGTGATAGAAGAATTTGTACAAAATCCTAATACTTTATGATAACGAAAAAGTTGGTAAATCTATTTCTCTATTAGAAAAATATTCGAATTTTTTACTCATATCCATTCAGTTGGTAAAGAGAAACACTTAAAGAAAGGGGTAGTCTATGTCTGGTCACTCGAAATGGGCAACAATTCGAAGAAAGAAAGAAGCGATCGATGCAAAAAGAGGAGCAATCTTTACCCGAATAGCAAAAGAATTAACTGTGGCAACCAGAATGGGAGGCTCTGATGCCGAGTCTAACCCCAGACTTCGATTAGCAATTTTAAAAGCAAAATCTTCGAATATGCCTAAAGACAATATCGAAAGAGCCATTAAAAAAGGGGCTGGAGAGCTAGAAGGGGTTGTCTATGAAGAGTGTCTCTTTGAATGCTATGCCCCCGGAGGAGTTGCTATCATGGTTCAGGTAGTGACAGATAAAAAATCCAGAACTACTCCAGAAATAAAAAATATCCTTACAAAAGGAAACGGGACACTAGGGAATCCTGGGAGTGTAAGCCGACTCTTTGACAAGAAAGGGCTTATCACTTTAAAAAGCGATCAAATCTCTGAAGATGATTTAATTGAACTAGCGGGGGGAGCTGGTGCAGAAGATGTTTTATTGGAAGAAGATGTATTTCACGTGACTACCTCACCAGAAGACTATGAACCTGTTCTAACCGCAATCAGTGGTAAGGGAATTCAAGTTACAGAATCTGGGATCAAATATATCCCTACAGTCAAAGCAGAAGTGACCGATCAGGAACATGCAGAAAAAGTTATTAAAATATTAGATCTATTGGAAGCACATGATGATGTTCAAAGTGTAAATTCAAATTTTGAACCATCAGAAAATCTGGAGCTCAGTTAAATGAAAACTATAAAAGTTGGCTTAATAGGTGCAGGGACTGTAGGCTCTGGTCTGATTCAAATTATCAATGAAAAATCTAATGTAATACTTAACAGATCTGGAGTACAAATTATCTTACATAAAGTATGTGATGCGAATCCTGACGTATCAAAAAAATATCCAAATATTTCTACTACTACAAATTATACAGATATTACCCAAGACAAAGAAATAGATCTTGTAGTTGAGCTAGTAGGAGGAACAAAGATTGCCTATGATATAGTAAAAGATGCATTGAATTCTTCCAAAACAGTGGTTACCGCAAACAAGGCACTTCTCTCTGAAAAAGGACAGGAATTATTTTCGTTAGCCCAGAAAATGAAAGTTGAAATAGGATATGAAGCATCTGTTGGTGGTACAATTCCAATCATTCGTTCCATAAAAACTGGACTTATAGCTAATGATTTTGAAGGAATTTATGGGATTTTAAATGGTACTACAAATTTTATACTTTCCAAAATGGAAGAAGAAAACTTAGAATACTCCACAGCTTTAAAAATAGCCCAAGATCTTGGATATGCAGAAAAAGATCCTACATTTGATGTTGAGGGAATAGATACTGCTCACAAAGTATCACTCTTGGCAGGAATTGCTTTTGGTAAAAAAATCAATATCAAAGATATGTACGTCGAAGGAATCTCAAATATTTCTAAATCTGAAATTAAAACAGCCAATAGCTTAGGGTATCGAATAAAGCTATTAGGAATTTGTAAAATTACAAATGGAAATATGGAAGCTAGAGTGCAACCAACAATGCTTCCCCTATCACACAGCCTATCTAGTGTGCGAAATGAAATGAATGCTATCTTTCTTAATACAAGCTATTCAGGGCCTCTAATGTTTTCAGGCAGAGGAGCTGGATCACTCCCCACAGCGAGCGCAATTCTTTCAGATATCATCTTCTATGCATCTAGAATTGGGAATATGGAGACTTTTTCTGAAAATAATATATTTCCAGAAGCAAAAATAACACCCCTTGGTCAGGAAATAGGAAGGTACTACATTCGTTTCAATACCGTTGACAAACCTGGAGTATTGGCAGAAATATCTCACCATTTGGGCCAAAAAAATGTATCGATCTCTACAGTAAGACAGGATGAATCTCCTGCAGAGCCTGTAGAAGTTATCATTCTCACTCATAAGTGCAAGGAATCTGAACTAAGATCTGCCATTAAGGAAATAGACACTCTTCCAATCATTCTGTCCAAAACTGTGTTAGTTCGTCTTGAAGAGCTCTAATCTAGTCACTATATCCAAACACACCCTACTCGATTCTTCACAGCACTTTGATCTCTTTTTGGACACAGGAAGAGAAACCCTCATAACCTATGAAATTCTCACTCCCTCTCTAAATCTCCCAAAATATGAAGTGCTGGAATGTGTCCGCAAGCAGGATCATAGAAGGATTTATTTAGAGTACCAGGGAGAAATTAGCAACCAAAGAGGATTCATTAGCATTGTTTGGAGGGGAGAATATAAAAATAAAAAAAGTATTGGCAATACGAAAATAGGTATTTTACTATTGGAAGAACTTTTATATATTCTGGATTAAAATAACACAATGTCTACAATTACTTATGACTCTCTCCTAATAGACTACGAAATCAGAGAAATCAATGATAAAAAAATTGAAGTAATCATCTTCACTGGAAGAATTGGAAACCAAAACTCTTTCCAAATCAGTGATGAGTTCTTTGACCAATTAGACCATAGTATCCCCAATATGATCATTGGTTTAAAAGATCTAGAGTATTTGAACAGTCAGGGTTTAGCATTTCTAATATCTTTAATCAAACGAGTAGAAGACTTAGGTGGAGTTTTTTTAATAGGCGGAGTTAATAAATTGATTGAAACTATCATTCAGTTAGTTGAAGTTTCTGACCAAGTTATAATATTTCCATCTATGGATGATGCTCTATCAAGCTGGAAATAAGCCCACTTATCTTTTACTCTGGTTTCAATTTCCAAAAGTAACTCTTCAAATCCAATTTTATTCAGAGAAGATACTCCAATTCCATCGTTGGGAATTAAAAAATCACCAGGCATTGCATCTATTTTATTGTACACCAGTATCCTATCTATTTGCATAAGGTCTAAATCCAATAAAATCTTTTCCACTGCATTGATATGCTCTTGGTAGTTTTGGTTTGATATGTCTATAATATGCAGAAGTAAGTCTGCATCTCCTAATTCTTCTAGAGTTGCCTTAAATGCATTGGTTAAATCTGGAGGTAAATCATGAATAAAACCCACTGTATCACTTAAAATGATTTCCCGTTCTTCAGGAAATCTAACCCTACGTGTTACGGGATCAAGAGTTGCAAATAATTTATTTTCTGCAAGTACATCTGAGTTAGTGAGTGCATTTAAGAGAGTTGACTTACCTGCATTTGTATATCCTACAATCGCAACTACGGGTACATCATTTCTATTTCTCTGTTTTCTATTGAGTTCCCTTCTTCTTTTTAAATCAGTTAATTCTTTTTCTAAGCGTGTAATTTTTTCTTCTACCCTACGTTTTCCTATCTCTAGCTTGGTTTCACCAGGACCTCTCCCCCCAATTCCACTTATCCCCCCAGTGAGTCGGGACATATTATCATCAAGCTCGGAGAGTCTACCTTTTAGGTATTTCAATTGGGCTAATTCCACCTGTAACTTTCCATCTCTGCTTTTTGCATTTCGGGCAAATATATCCAAGATCAATTGCGTTCTATCTATTACTTTTAAATCACAAAAATCTGAAATTTTCTTCGCCTGTGATGGGGTTAACTCTAAATCAAAAATTAGGAGCTCAACATTTTTTTGTACTGCTTTCAATAAAATTTCTTTTAGTTTGCCCTGCCCCATCACTGTGGCAGGATCTAGTGAATGCCTTCTTTGCGAGAATTGATCCACCACACTCACTCCAGCCGTACTACATAATTCAGCCAATTCGGATAGAGAATGTTCGATGGGGCGCTTTAGTTTAGTATTTGGATACACTCCAATTAAAAATGCCCTATTTAGCTTAGTTGCATCTCTAAGGATAGAAAAATTTTTAGATAATTGGTCTTCTAGAACTTCAATCTCACTTAAAAAATTCTGATTCATTTGTCCAGGATATTGACGCTGTAGTACAGACCATGGCAGAACTGCATCAGGATCCACATTTATATGAGCAGAATAAAAGTATTTTGGAACTCCATCCACTTCAGGAACAATAGCTGTGATATAATCCAAACGAAGAAGGACTAAATCTGTGAGATCTTCTTCTGAAAGGGCTTCCTCATATAAATGGGTATGAACTAATCTCATGCCCCTGAGGCGATTCTTTGTGCTTCTAGTTCTGTCTAGTTCAGGGATCTCAATAGACTTATTATCACCCACAATGAGATAGTTGCAATAACCAGATCTATCAATTAGCAAACCAATCTGTCGTTTTATCTCTAGAGATACCTCAGAAAGTGTCCGTGCTATCTCCATTGAGATTAGCAAATCATCTTTCACCCTTCTCTCTGCAAGAGATTTCAGTTTTTTAAGTTGACTTGGTTTTAATCCAGTTATGTCGCCTGATATCTTTTTTATTTTTAATATCCCCAGTATAGTAAGTAACGGCGAAATTATCCGCTTTATATGGTGGTTTTTTATTAGTTTACATTTAATTTTTCTAGATTTTAGCTAAGTAAGGGATAATTTTCCGATATTTATTCCAAAGGAATTTATATGTACTTTACCTCTGAAAAATTATTATTTTTAGTTTTGTTTTCATACCTTTTTCATACCTATCTTTTATCTCAAAATCTACCCTTAGAGACCAATCTATTCAAACAAAAACGACCATTGGTTCATAGGCAGAATACGGGGGATACAACCTATACCATAGAGGAAATAGAAACAACAAGTAACCCTCCAAATACTACATTTGTATCTCATACTAAAAAGAAGAGAGTAAAGAAAAAAGAAATAGAGGTAGAGGCAACTGACACTATCTCATCTCCACCGGGATTTGGAGAATTAGAATCTGATAGAAAATCTTATGTAACCAAACAAGGGGTCTCGCAAATTAGAAATTTAGAAAACTCCAAAAATGGTGCAATAAAAATATCTAATATACTCCTAACCCATCCCATACCCGATGTCAGAGAAGAAGCTGCAAGGTCACTCGGAAGGCTCAAAAAAGGCTCCTCTGCCCTACAAAAAGCCATCAGCCAAGATAGTTTCACTGTGAGAAGACAAGCATTTATATCTCTGGAAAGGATAGGTGGAGATAATTGCTTAAAATACTTTATTGCTGGAATAAAATCCTCTGACCCTGAGATACGTATTGCATCTTACAAAGGTCTTGGAAAAACAAATAGCAGCTATGCGAGAGAGCTTTTGATCAACCATGGATTGGGTTCAGGAGAAACAAGTATAGTAGCAGCAGCATTAACAGGCCTTGGAAATTTTTCACGTCCAGAAGACCTACCTATTTTTAAAAAATACCTTCCATCGGAAGTACTAGACCTCCAAATCGGAGCAATCAAAGGTTTGGGAAATTCTAAAGCAAATGGAACCCTTGAGCTTTTAACACAAGCAATGAATGAAAATGTAAACTTAATGCCTGAAATTATTTTTTCTATCAGCCAAAAGAATAATCTTCACTCTACTCTTCTTCTCTTTAAAATCATGCAAACAACAGAAAGTGAAAACCTAAAAACAATGATTTTAAGAGAACTCAATCGTAGACAGGCGTTTGGAAAATATGCAATTATCAAAAATCCAACAGCAAGTTTGAAGAAAGATCCCAGAACGAACTCTGAAAGGGTAGCTGTGCTTATGGAAGGTGATGTAGCACGAGTTAAAAATACAACCGAAAAGCTTTTCAAAGCTAAAATGAACAATGAAGTATTCGAAGATAGATATTATTTGTTAGAAGCTATAAATAATAAAAATAATTATAATAATCCTATTTTATCTGGGTGGGTTTTTGGACCTAAGCTTTCATTTGTCACAATCAATAAAGACGCAAAGTCTTTCCCGAAAGGTAAAAGACCAGACTCTATGATTCTAGTAGATGAAGAAAGTGAAGATGAGAAAAATCTACCTCCATCCACTTACATAGACAAGAAAAGCGATTCCAAAAGCACTATCCAAGAGAAAAAGAAAGCTCCTACAAACAAAGATCCTCAGTTTGATGATGAAGATGAGTGATTTGTAGGATGTTTTCACTTTAAATAACATAAGTATTTTCTATCATCCCTCTAAATCTATAGCTTTAGCCTATTAGACTATAGATATTATTTATTTTACAAATCAAAACTTATAGTCTATAGTATATATAAATATAAGGAAGAGGAAAATACTCAATGGCTAAAATAAACCAAAGAATACCTGAATTCAAAGTAGAAGCATACCAAAACGGAGCTTTTAAAACTGTAACTGACAAAGACGTAATAGGAAAATGGGCAATTTTCTTATTCTATCCTGCTGATTTTACATTCATTTGCCCTACTGAGCTTGGGGACATGGCAGACCAGTACGAAGAATTAAAAAAAATGGGTGTAGAAGTATACTCAGTATCTACAGATACCCATTTCGTACACAAAGCATGGCATGACGCCAGCGAAACCATTAAAAAAATCAAGTTCCCTATGCTTGCTGATCCAACAGGTCACCTAACTAGATCTTTTGGTATCATGATAGAAGAAGCAGGTCTTGCTCTACGAGGTTCCTTTTTAATCAATCCCGAAGGTTTAATCAAAGTGATTGAAGTTCATGATGATAGCATTGGAAGGGAAGCAGGTGATATGGTGAGAAAAGTACAGGCAGCTCAATACGTTGCATCACACAAAGGGGAAGTATGTCCTGCAAAATGGAAACCAGGTTCCAGCACATTGAAACCAGGCTTAGACTTAGTAGGAAAAATCTAAGATATAAATTAAAATTACTTTTGTGAATATTTAATTTACTCCGATTTATCGCTACTGCGATAAATCGGATTTCTAGAGTGTATTACAGTTCTATAAAGGAGATAAGAAATGTTAGACCAAGATATGATTGTTCAAATCGGCGAATATATGAAGAAGTTGGATAAACCTGTTGTATTTCGAATGAATCAGGAACCAAATGAAAAAAAATCTGAGTTGGTAGAAATGCTAGAAGAAATTGCTTCTACGTCAACTAAACTCCATTTGGATATGGGTAACTATTCTTATAGAAGCGGTGTAACTTTTGAAGTCATTCCAGAAGGAAAAGAATCTGGAACCTTATTTAGTGGTGTCCCAGGTGGTCACGAATTTACATCATTGATATTAGCTATTTTACAAGCAGGTGGGCTCCCTCTCAAATTAGATGAAAGCTTACAAACAATCATAAAAAGAATACCACAGACTCTGAAGTTTGAAACGATTGTATCACTTAGCTGTCATAATTGCCCTGAAGTTGTTCAGGCTTTTAATCAACTTTCTATACTCAACCCAAACATTTCTCATGAAATGATAGATGGTGGATTATTTCCTGAATTGATTGCGGAAAGAAAAGTCCAGGGTGTTCCTGCAATTTATGTAAATGGGAAAGTATTTGCCAATGGAAAATTAGAAATTTCCGAAATAATAGATAAAATCAATGAAATGTACCCCGAATCTGAACACCCTGAAAATATTGATGTGGAAAGTTCCTCGGAAGTATTTGATGTAGCAATCATTGGAGGTGGTCCCGCAGGTGTAAGTTCTGCTATTTATGCTGCAAGAAAAGGTTTGAATGTTTTGATGATAGCCGACAGGGTTGGGGGGCAGGTAAAAGATACTATGGACATAGAAAATCTAGTATCTGTACCACACACTACAGGACCAAAGTTAGTGCAGTCTATGGAAGATCACCTTGGTGTTTACAATGTAAAAATAAGAAAAAATCTCAAAGTAAAAACAATAGAGTCCGGTGAAAAAAAAGTAATACATCTTACCACTGGAGAAATGATTCATTCTAAGACGATTATTATAGCATCTGGGGCTAAGTGGAGAGAACTTGGGGTACCCGGTGAAAGAGAAAACATTGGAAATGGTGTAGCCTATTGTCCACACTGTGATGGTCCATTTTTCAAAGGCAAAGATGTAGTTGTTGTAGGCGGAGGAAATTCAGGTATTGAGGCAGCATTGGATTTGAGTGGAATTGTTAAAACTGTTACAGTGTTAGAATTTTTATCTGAACTTAAAGCTGATAAAATATTAATAAATAGAGTAAAACAAGCTCCCAATATAAATATAATGACTAATGTCCAAAGCAAAGAAATCCAAACAGATAATGGAAAAGTGTCAGGACTACAGTATATAGATAGAGTTTCAGGAAATGAAAACTTCCATAGAACTGATGGTATATTTATCCAAATAGGTTTGATTCCAAATAGTACATTTGCTAAAGACGTTCTTGAAATGACACGTTTTGGAGAAATCATCATTGATGATAAATGTAAGACAAGTGTTGATGGAATTTTTGCTTGTGGAGATGTAACGACTACTCCTTATAAACAAATTATCATTGCAATGGGTGAAGGAGCAAAAGCGGGACTTTCTGCTTTCGAGTATATCCTCATGCATAGCAGTTCAGAGCTTGAGAAAAAAGTACCTGTAGGTGTATAACAAAAAATGACTCTTATACAGTTAAAATATGCAGTTACTTTGGATAAGGTGCGAAATTTTGCATCGGCTGCGCATGAATTGTTGATTGCGCAGCCAACTCTAAGCCTTCAAATCCAAAAGCTAGAGAAATACATAGGAATTATCCTCTTTGACAGAACTAAAAATCCTATTTCAACAACTGTGGAAGGAGCTGAATTTTTAAAACAAGCAAAAATAGTATTACAAGAAGCTGAAAGACTAGAATTTATGTATAGCCAAAAAGGAGATGCTGTCAGCGGTGAACTGAGAGTTGGAATTATTCCCACTGTATCCTCCTCTCTTCTTATTAAAATTATTCCTGTAATGTTTAATAAATATCCTGAATTAAAAATTAAACTATTTGAGCTTCCTACATACCAAATTATTCAAAAAATAGAATCTAATGAATTAGATATAGGAATTTTAGCAACACCGTTAGGGAATAAAAAGTTCAAAGAAGAACACCTGTACTACGAACCTTTTTGCGTATACCTCTCTCCTTCTGTTCAGATTGAAGAAGATCCCGTTTCCATAGACCAAATACAAAATTACGACATGATCATACTTGGAGAAGAACACTGTTTTCGAGGACAAGCTTTAAAGGTTTGTAAAAATAATTCTCTCGGAAGAATTGAAGCAGGAAGTTTTGAAACTGTAAAAAAACTTGTTGATGGTGATTTAGGTATAACCCTATTACCTGAATTTGAAGATGTAAAAGAACCTCGCCGAAAAAGAAAATTAAAGATGCCCATTCCCGCAAGAGAAATCAGCATAGTGACTTCTTTTTCCTTTTATAAAACCAAAATGCTCCGGGCATTAAAAAATGAAATTTTAAACATCATCCCCAGAGCATACCATTCAAAAAATGGTTATTTGGTTATCGGAGTGGACTAGCTCAATCGAATTTTAATCCCTGTGAGTTCTCCTAATGAGTCTTTATTGTATGCAAGCCTTAGTCTTTCTCTTTTTTCTTTTGTAGTACCAGAAAGATTTACCTCTTGTTTTTCAAAAAGGATTCCATTGATAAGCCGACACGCAGAAACAACTACATCTCTTGATATATACTCTTTTTCTTCGGATGTTTGTAAGTTTTTATAGAAATTAACTATGGACTCTGTGAGTTCATAAATACTCTTTAGTTCCTTTGATGGGCTAAAAAGTTGCATTTCATTTTTTATGTATTGCCCAAAAACACCCTTAGAGTACAATCCTAATGTGATACCCCCAATGGCAGCATTGACTTGGATTTGAGATGTACCATCCCAAATAGATGCTATGCGAATATCCCGATACAAACGGGCAACATCATACTCTTCACAAAACCCAGACCCACCAAATATTTGGATAGCATCATAACAAATTGAATTAGCTGTTTCTGCATTGTAGAACTTTACCATAGGTGTGATTACTGTAGATATACCATTCCAGTATTTGATGGATTCTAAAGTTTCACTTTCAGTTTCAGTTCTCATTTGCTTCCAAGAATACAAATCAATGGTTCGAGCAGCCTCTACCATTAAGTTTCTCATAGCTGCAATTTCTCTTTCCATTCGATCGAGCATTCTCTTCACAGGGGGCATCTCAAAGATAGGTTTCCCAAATTGGATTCTCTCCCTTGCAAATTTTTCTGATTCCCGGTATGCTGCTGTAGAAACCCCTACACCTTCGCAGGCAACGCTCATCCTAGCTCCATTGAGCATGCCCATTACATATCTAGTCAATCCATACCCTTCTTTTCCCAAGAGCTCCGCTTCTGCTTTCTCATAGACAACTTCACAAGTAGCCGATGCCTTGATTCCCATTTTTTTCTCAATTCCTGCAATTGAGTAATTTTTACCATCTACAAAGAAAAAAGAGAGTCCCCTAGCGCCTCCACCCGCTTTTCCTGTTCTTGCCAAACATAGTGTGCCTGAGGGCATTCCATTGATCCCACAAGCCATTGATTGGAAGCGCTTTGTGCCTGTTATATACCACTTTCCATCTACCAATTCAGCCTTAGTAGCAACAGAGGGAAGATCTGAGCCGTAGTTTGGCTCTGAGAGGCCCATTGTCATAGAATATTTTTCTTTGATAAGTTTTGGGATAATCCTATTTTTTTGTTCTTCTGTAGCAATATCTTGGATGATTGCAGCTAGATTGACAGAGGAAATAGCAAGGGTAAAAGAAGTATCTGCTCTGAATAAAAGTTCGGATATTAAAACTTTAACAATATGTGGAACTCCCAATCCCCCATATTTTCTGAGTACACTTATTGGTACTAAGCCTGCTTCATGGAATTTAAGGAATAGTTCCTCCATTTTTTTTGGATGTGTTACAATTCCATCTTTAAAAGTAAGCCCGTCTCTATCAAAGCCTGCAGCCTCTTGTGATACTTCATTCCCTGTTAGATCTCCTATGGATTCTAAAATCTCACGATAGTATTCCCTAGCATTTTCTAAACTATTTGGAGCCATTTCAAAATAAGGATTTTTTGATTTTTGATATTCCTGAGAATCTAAAAAACCATTCTCATATTCATTTATAATTTCTTCCCAATTGATTAGGGACGAAAAATGCAATTGGAGATCTTCGTTGTTTGTAAAGTAATTTTCTTGGATCATTTAGAATTCCTTCTTTAAAAAATAATGTGGAAAGTTTTTTGTAAAATATGAATAAACTTAACTTTACCCAAAATTAACGCATTACATTTTAATTTTTTCAACGATTTTTTGAATCCAAGGAAACTCTAAAAACACAACCCCGTTCTAAAAATTTGGGATAAATTCCCCTGCTTTTCTTTTTTTGTTTTTCAATCTTATTTTAAAAACAAAACTTAGATTCTTGGTCATCTGGTTTGATCTTTCTTCCCCTTTGCTGCCTAAGGCTCTGACCATGAGATATCCTTCGACGGACAGAGGAAAACTTTGCATTTCTAATCCCCTCTTCTAATGATTCTAAAAAAATTTGCATAGAAAGTATGTCTTCTTTTGAAATTTCAATCTGCTCATTTTGAGTTTCAAATAAATCTTTTTTTTTTATTGCTTGCATAACAGTTGCCTCCATTCCCTCAAATACTCCTAGACATCTAGAAATGCATTTAAAGAATCAACTGTTTGAATCATACTCTACCACCAGGACAAACTCTCGAGTTGATCTACCTTTTTTTCAAATAAAATACTCAAAGAATTTAAAAATTTTTCCATAAAATTTTTGGAATGCAAAAAAATTGATTTTTACGATTTTCTCCATATTTACAGTTTTTTTTTATTAGTAATAAATTATGGTCTGAGTAATTATAACAAAATTATATGATAGATATAGATAAAGCATACGATACCCTAATTTCTGGAGAAGTAGTTCAATTTCGCCATAAGTTTGTATCTGATGAAGATCTTAAAAATTATTATAATTTATTTTTTTTAGTGCTCAGCTACTTCGACCAAATATTTCTGCTGGAAGTAGGATTTACAATTATCAAAGAAATCCTAATAAATGCTGTAAAAGCAAATGCAAAGAGAATTCATTTTAGAAAGATAAATTTAGATATCAACATTCCAGAAGAATATGAGAAAGGAATGGAATCCTTTGCTGAAGAAGTTACCTTTAAATGGATTGAACAGGAACAATATCTAGAAACTTCAGAATATTATATTGAGTCAATATTCCAGTTTAAAGATGGAAATTTTTTATTTATTGTAGAAAATAATACAAGTGTTCAGCCAGAAGAACAGATTAGAATTTTAAAAAGAGTGGAAGCTGCAAAATCTTACAAAGACCTATCAGATGCATTTGAGGACATGTCAGATTCTACAGAAAGTGCAGGCTTAGGACTAGTTCTCACACAAATACTTCTAAAAAATTCGGGAATAGGAATAGATAAGTTTAAAATGGAATTTTTCCAAGATAAAACAAAAGTCTCTCTATTAGTCCCATCTAATGTAGTACCAATTACTCCACCTATCTCAAAGTTTAATGTACAAGCATTAGATGAAATTGAAAAATTACCACCATTGCCTAAGACACTAAATAAAATCCTCGAGCTCTGCGGAAATCCTGATACAAATATCTCAAGCTTGAGTTTAGAGATTGAAAAGGATCCTGCATTGACAGCCGATTTATTAAAACTTTCTAACTCTGCCTACTATGCTGGAAGATCTAAAGTAAAAACTATCCAAGATGCTATTAAGCTTGTTGGACTTAAGAATTTAAAAAATCTATTATATATCTCAGGTGTCACTAAGATTATGAACTCGAGATACAGCAAAGCAAATGAGATTTGGGAACATTCTGCAAAATGCAGTTTTTTTGCACGGCTTTTATCACAAGAGCTAAATCTTTCCAAACTTTCTGATATTGCAGCTACTGCGGGACTTTTGCATGATATAGGAAAATTAATTTTACTGTCCCTTGATAAGTCAATTACAGAAAAAGTAGATTTTTTAAAAGATAAAGAAAAAAACAATAGTGTACTACTTGAAGAATTCACAATGGGAATCAGCCATCCAGAAATTGCAGGAAAACTATTAGCTAAGTGGCAATTTCCTGAAGAGCTAATTGCTGTAGCACAATACCATCATCGTCCTTTTTTAGCTCCCTCTGAACATAGGCAATTAGTGAATATTATTTATCTAGCAAACATGATGATAGATATCCAAGACGGAAAGACAAGCTACTCTATTCTTCATTTTTATATTTTAGAAGAGTTTAAGATTTATAATAAAGAAGATTTCTTAAAAATTATGGACAAGATAGATAAAATTTATAAACTAAATCAATCTTAACTTATTCTTCAATGGGTGGAGGCAATATATATTCACTGATTACTTTAGAATTTTCCCACTTTTTTACTAGGGAGTATAGATAGTTTCTGTAAATTTCGATTGATTGCTGAGGATACAAGTTTTTAGTATTCAAGGGATCTGTTCTTCTGTCATACATTTCATAAACTACACCATCATGGGTTGGAATATAAATAAATTTGTACTTTGAAGATAGGATTGCTCTATGCTTGGCAAATGCAATTGAGTCTCTATAAAATGGATCGGTTATCATTATTTGAGAGTTGTTTTCAGGAACAACTCTGTGAAGTTTTAAAATATTAGGGTACTTAATTCTTTGTTTCTGAAAGAAATGATCCCCCATATCTGAAAACCAAATCCCAGTTTCGGAATAAACCATTCTCTCATAATCCCAATTTATCTTTCCTTTTACAGATAACAAAGAAGTTCCAGGATACTCTCTGTTTGGTGAGATTTTTAAGTAATCCAGAATAGTGGGAAATAGATCTATTGAACTTGTAATTCCTTCAAATGAATCACATTTTTCGCACTTATTTTTAAGTTCCAATGTATAGTCTTTAGGATATTTAATATAGAGTGGGATTGATATAACATGCTCACCCCTAAGATGCTCCCCATGTCCATGGCCATGCACATCTTCATATATACTTTCTCCATGATCCCCTGTTAGAATAATTATACTACTATCGTACTTTTTTATAAGCTTTAGTTGGTTTATTAATTTTCCAAAATCAGAATCAAAAGATGTGATACTCTCTTCAAATAAAGCTTTAATTTCAGAAATATCTTTTTCTGTAGGCTTTGAATCATCTGTGGGGTCTACAAATTTAAAATATTTATATTTTCCAAAATAAGCAGGATCTGAATAATATTTATAAAATGGATAAGGAGGTGAATAGGGAAAGTGTGTTACTGAAAAAAACACAGTTGTAAATAAACTTTTATCTCCATTCAATCGTAGATATGGAAGCAAATCATCTAATATAAACTTTCCATCCCCTAGGTTAGAAAAACTATTTATTTCTTTAAAATATCCACCTCCTCCAAGAGTTCCACTGAGTATAGGCAATAAAAATATTTGTGGTTCTAAATTTTTTTGAACTAAAATTACTTCAGCATTGAATGTAGGTGTTTTTACAGTTTTAAATCCAAAATCTGCTCTAGGAAAAATATCTCCTGCAAAGTTAGAAAATACAGCTGTTTCATAGCCTTGGTTATTTAAAATTTTGGCTATCGTTGGGAACCTTTCACTTCCAATATTATTTGATTCACTTAAATCCGGGAACATATCCCTTACTTTATGCTCCATGCTGTAGGTTCCCGTCAAAAGATCCACCCAAGATGGAAACGTTCTTGGTATTGTAGTGATGTGATCTCTGTAATTTATTGAATCCTCAATAAATTTATCAATATTAGACGTGATACTTTTTCCATTATTTTTTTCACCTATTTTATCTTTACGTAAACTATCTGCAGAGATAATAAAAACAGAGGGCTTTTTTTCAGAATCTGATGAAGTATAATAAAATTTATTTTCAAAATAGAAAATAAATATAGAAAATAATATCATTAGTAATGAGACAAAGAGAGCATATCTATTCTTTATTTTAATATTTAATGAACCTACTATTTTATAAAATATGTAAGATAATAGGATTCCTAAAATTTCTCCTTTTAAATGGAACAATATAAATAGAGTGATGTAACAAAGTAAAATAAACTTTTGGTAATCTTGCTTGTAAAAAGTCAAAAATATTAGATATAAAATATAAATAAATAATATAGCATATAATATATATGTATAAATATAAGGATTTCCATACTCAGTAAGAAAATATAGAATAGGTAAAAAAGCAGGATGCTTCATATAAAAAAAATCTGCATATAATTGCGGATGCATTGTAATTGATGAAAAGAAAGGAAGTAAAATAAAAATTGAAATTGCTACTAAATAGTACTTTAGAATTAATTTCTTATCTGTTGATACCAAAGAAATCATTTCAGAAAGTAAAGATAAATATAAATAATAAATTAAAGTTATTTTTCCATAAAGTAAAACTAATTTATTAATAAAATCTGAGTTGATATATGATAATAGCTCAGAACCAAAATCATAACCCATTATTCTAAAGGAAATATTAGAAATAAATGAAACAAATAATATAAATAAAGTGATTATAAATGGAAGTAAAATATTTTTGTAAATTTGCATTATAACTCTTCTCTATGGAAATTTTATTTCAGGGACATATAATGGGGTATCCTGGTTTGAAATACGCCAATCTATTGTACTTTGTAGTATATCTTTGAATGATTTGGAATCAATTTTTAATTCTTTTGCAATCCATATATAGTACTCTGTTTTGTTAAATTGTCCAATTTGAAAAGAAGCATTTATTGCAGTCTTTATTGATGTTCCATCTTTTATTTCTAAATCTATTGACTTTTCAGCATATTCTAAAGATTTAGCATATTTCCCTAGTGAATAATATTCTAGAGCCATTTGCTGGTAGTACAGATAGTAATTCTTATTTTCATCCAATGCATTTTGCATTATTTTAATTTTGGTAGATGGCACATTCATATCAGCCAATGCTAAAAAATGACTATATCCAAGTGGCATAGGTAAATTATTTAACCATTGTTGAAATCCCATCTCTAATTCCTTACTGGAGATAGTATCTTTTTTACCTAAAAAGGAGAAAACATTTTCATAGGTCTTTTCTAAATCAATTTTTTTAGTTGGTAAGTATTCAATATTACTAATATATTTTTTAATAATATTTCTACCATTTTGATGTGCATCAAATAAATACCAAAAAAAAGCCCAGTTATATGGATAATAAAATTTACTATTTTTAAACCATTCTTTTTTTTCCATTTTAAGTAAGGAAGTAAGAGTTGACTCATCTTTTTTTAAAGTAGTTGAATGCTGTTTTAATCTCCTCAAATAATCATCTTTCAAAATTGGAACAATGCTTTCATCCTCTATAAGAAAAGAACTATTCTCAAAATATTCCAACATCCCCTGCTTAAACCAAATAGGAAATTCTTTGTTTTTATCGTTTAAAAAAGATTCCACTAGACGATGCTGAAATGAGTGGAAGAAAAAATTTGAATTGGAGTAACACCCAGATATAGAGAACTCAGTCCAAGATTTGGATTGTAACTCTCTAAAATAAAGCGAGCCTTTTGTAGGAATTGAATTTGCTGAAAGATACCTTCCAAAGTCACCACAGGAATTAAAAATTTTTATATTGATTTTAATTTCGGAATCTTCATTTTTTAGTTCTGCTAAAAACTGATAGATAAGAATAGAAAAACCTTCAGCGTACTCTAAAAAATTTTTTGAAAAAGCCGGAGGTAAATTTGATTGCAGATGAATTTTATTTGTCTGGTAGGAAATGAGTTCTGGAGATATGAACTCTTTATCTTGGGCTAAAATAAGGTTTGCAGTGAAAACTAGAATGAAGACTATTTTTTTCCACATACTGAAGTACTTTCCATAAAAAACTAATCTCATGTCATTCACTATTTTATGAACTTCAGAGAACAAGAACTGAATTTGTACTCGTAACTATAAGGATTTATTTCAAAATAGAAACTATGTTTATAGTTCTAGAAGGCATTGATGGGAGCGGGAAAACCACTCTATCTGAAAATTTAATCCATGCATTGGATTTATTGGAAACGAAATCAATTCGATTTTCTGAACCCACTAAATTTGAGTCAGGTATCTACATAAGAAAATTTTTAAAGGGAGAAATTGAACTGTCTCCAACAGAACAAATGGAAGCTTTTTTATTAGATAGAGAAGCATCAGTTAGTATAAATATTTTACCTGCATTAAATTCAAAAAAAATTGTTGTACTAGATAGATACTATTACTCTACAGCAGCTTACCAAGCTTCCGAAAAAATTTCTGCAGAAGACATTTTGCATTTGAATTTGCAGAAAAATTTTCCTAAACCAGATCTTCTATTTTTCATAGATGTAAAACCAGAAGATGCCATAAAAAGGATTCAACAGAGAGGTACTACTAAAGAAGTATTTGAATCTATTGAAGAGTTAACTAGAATCTATTCAAATTTCAAGAAAGTTCTACCTCAATCTACAATTTACTTAGAAGGATCATTGTCTCAAAATGACTTAGTAAGACAATGTATTCAGTTTATAAACTCTTTTGATTCAATCAATTGAAGAACTAGATTTTTTTTCTACAGGCCTGTACATATATAGAAAACTAGCAAAAGGAGATATTTGTTTCGTTTGGATCCATACCTTTCCTTTTCCCTCAAATCTGCAAACCAATCCTTCCCCAGAAAAAAACAATGATTTATAGCCACCAACTGATTTTACATCATAGCTCAATCCTTCTGTGAATGCTACAATGTATCCTGTATCTACCACATAGTCACCATCAATATCTAACTCAATAATTCCCCCATAGGCATTGAACCATAGATCTCCCTTTCCAGAGCACTTAATTAAAAAGAAAGAATTCCCTGAGAAAAACCCTCTTTTAAAGCCCTGCCATTTTGTATCAGTTTCAATTCCCAATCCAGAAGCTACAAATGCTGAACCCTGGAGATAGATTGTATTACCATCTAAATAAGTATGCTCCAGATCCCCGGGAGGACCAGGGGCAATGTTGATTTCCCCTTCTCCATTCTCAGCGGTAAATTCATTGATAAACAAAGATTCTCCTGAAATAAATCGCTTAAGACCACCAGAAAACTTAGTCTTCATTACAATATTTGAATCCATAGAGGCCATGGCTGATGCTTCCACTTTGATTGTTTTACCAGAGGGAATCTTGACATTTAAAAATGCATAGTCTGGTTTTGTTTCGATCTTATATGTAAATTCAGAAATTTTATCACTCATAAATACTTCTCCTTATGCCTGTCTGGGTTTTAATAGTGGCCCTAGTGAATAGCCAAATGAACTCGGATTGTGAGATTGGCACCATACAGTTCCATTTCCCTGGAATTTGCACACCAGACCCTCTCCTCCGAGAATTGAACCTATCCAAGATTTTGATGCTTTAGAAATAGAAAAATTAAGAGTTTCGGAAAATGCTACAATGTGTCCTGTATCCACTATGTAGGAACCATTTACTTCAATTGGATAAATCATTCCAAAAGTACTCAAAATGTATTTTCCCTGTCCGCTCAACTTCAGCCAGAAGAGACTTTCTCCAGATAAGAAATTCTTAAACCCCTGCCAACCCACCTCCATCTGGACATTTTCTTCACAAGCTACAAATGAACCTGCCTGCACGATGAGTGTTTCACCCTTAGTCTCAAAATCTTTCATATCACCACATAAATCAGTAGATAAAAAAACTTCCCCACCTTTTGATCCAGCAGTGAATTCGTTTAAGAAAAAGGATTCATTTGCCAGAAGTCTTTTAAGTGCAGAAAGGATCCCTCCACTTGAATTTTTTTTATGAGTAGTTGTTGTAATACTCATATCTCCTGACATAGCTATCATGGATCCAGATTCAGAAATTATGGTTTCTCCGGGATTCAAATAAATTTTAGCTGCTGTATTACTTGGTCTGAGTAGTAGTTCTACTTTCATGCTTTCTCCTTAAAATAAATGGGGATTGATCCATGAAGCTAATCCCTCTAAACTTCTGGTTTGGATTTGAATTTTACCATTTCCACTGACTCTGGTAACAATACCCTCACCACTTGTAAAACTTGATATCAAGCCACCCGATAGTTTCAAGGAAAGTGATAGCTGAGGCTCATAGGCAACTAAGTGACCAGAGTCTACTATATATTCTCCTATAACTTGCTTCTCTATAATCCCCCCATAAGCACCATAAAAAAGTTTTCCAGTGCCTGTGACTTCTAATTTAAACAGACCTTCTCTAGCAATAAAAGATGCTAAACCTGCATATCTTATTCCTAAATGCAATCCCGGTGTGGCTGCTATAAAAGCTCCAGGTTGCAAACAAATAGAAGAATTATTTAATTCAATATCCCGAATATCACCAGGAGTGGGTTGGGTTAACGTAATACGTTGAGGGATATTAGTATTGTTAATAAACTCATTAACAAATAAGGACTCGTCCCCTAAAACTCTTTTTATAATTGCTCTTAAAAATCCACCATTCCATCTAGTTTGCATATCAATATCTGCTGACATACTAGCCATTGCATCTGACTCTGCAACAATGCTCTCTCCCGGACCGAGATCGATATGAATATGAGCAAATGATGGTGCTCCATTGATTTGAGATTTCATGTATCCCCCTGTTAAAAATACTAACCTAAAGTTTTTTTCGAATATCTTCTAAATTTAATTTTATTTTATCAAATTTTCTTAATTTAACTAAATCAACTTCTTTTTGTAAAGAAATTATTCTTTCATCCGTTCCTGGATGGGTGCTAAAAAACTTAAAAACTTCTTCCGATTCCAGCCCTTTTTCTTCTTTTTCAAGTTCTTGGATTTTTTTGAAAAAGTCGACCATTCCTTGTGGATTTATATTAGAATTAATTAATATATTAAATCCACTAGCATCTGCTTCTCGTTCATAGTCACGAGAGAATTTTGATGCCAAAAGTAAGCCGCTATTTTGGGTAAGAATAGCAATGAGTCCAGTAAAATCTCCAAATAAAGTTTGAACTAATAAAAAAATCCCCAGAGAATTTACCATTTGCCTAATTCCATGTTTCTTGGTGATGTGCGAAATTTCATGAGCAAGAACTCCTGCTATTTCCTCTGGGCTTCCCGCTGTTTTTAAAAGCTCAGTATGTATCACAATTATTCCCCCTGGCATTGCAAACGCATTTACCCGACTATCTTCGATGATATAGACTTCATATTCATAGCCAGATTTTTCAGTTGCCTTAAACAACGGAGCGGTAATTGGACTTAATTGGTCAATTAAGTCCTTGTCTTTATAAACTTTTTTTCCCTGTGTGAGGGAATTAAAAACAGTATGACCTAATTTTTTCTCCCATGAAATTGGAATTTGTGAAGCTATAAAATAAGTAATCATCTCTTTGAAATAATAGAATCCAAAAATAGAAAACGTAATAAGTAAGGCTGATATTAGTATTAGGGATGAAATTATAGATAGTTCTTTTTTTCTACTTGAATATAGATTTATAAAAGCAGGGTTATTTTTTATTTCTAAATCTCTCAATATTGATTTATCAGATGTATAAATACTCCATTCTGGTTCAGAAGGATGGCTAAAAAATATTAAGTTATTCCCGGCTCCTCCTCTATTTGATTGCACTCCATTGTAAGGAAGTTTAATTATATCTGATTCTGTTTGGAATAATAAAAAGTTATCTTGAAAAGTAATATTTCCAGCCACTCTTTTATCTTTTAGAGAATCATTTAATCCAATTGCAAAATAAACTTTTTTTATATTAGACATTTCGTACTACCACCATTTTTTATAAGCTTTTAAATATATCCTTTTAAATGATATACTATAATTCCAATCCATTCCTTTATTGCTATTGAACTTGCGTCCAAAGCCATTGTAGATGGCACAATTGTATCCCAATTTAAATCATCCATCATTGATTTATAATCTGTAGGAAATGCTTGTACATCAAAACCCTGCTTCAAAAATACACCTAACGATCTTTTCATATGAAATGCTGATGTGATCAAAATAATTTTATTTTTTCCTAATTTACTTAAGATTTCTTTTGTATATAGAGCGTTCTCATAGGTATTTTTAGATTTATCTTCCAGGAGAAGATCTGTATCAGAAATCTCAAAATCGTTAAAGAATTTTTTTGCAAAGAAAGCTTCATTAAAATTTTGCTGAAATAAAATCCCAGAACCTCCAGTAAAAAGTATTATAGGTGCCTTTTTATTTCGATAGAGTAATATACCATCCGTCAATCTTTCCGCACTCGATCCCAATTCTACTCTATCTCTATGCTTCCCTAAAATATTTACTGCTCCGCCTAGTACTACAATAATTTCGGAGGGAGAAACTTGTTCAAAAGGAATTGGAGGATATTCATCTTCAAGAGTTCTAACCAACCACTGACTTACAGGAAATGAAGATAGTATCCACAAAAATAAAATAGGAAGAATTGATAATATTTTATAGTATTTTCCTTTCCCAAATACTATCATTGATATAGTTACAATTATTACCAAGGGAAGGGGAAATAACAAAACTGTTAAAATTTTTGAAAATATAAAAAATAGATCATTCATTGATTAAAAGCTTTAATTGATTGATTACAATTTCTGGTTTTTCAAAAGGGAAAAAGTGATTTTCTTTTTCGAGCACGGTTATACTGGAACCAGGATAGTTTCCTATTAATTTTTTTGCTGCCGAATAACTACAGACATTTGACTTTTTTGGAATGACTACACTTGTTCTAACTTTCAATTTCTTATACTGATTGGGGAAAAAGAGGGGAACTGAGTTAAATATTTTTGCTTCTACTTCAGGAGGACAAGCTAACTTATAGCCTTCTGTTGATTGCACAAAACATGAGTTAGTATAATCATTAAAAACCGATTCTTCCCAACTTGAAAAGATTGGAAATCTTTTGAATACCTTTTTAATTTGCTCCAGACTAGAAAACTGATTTCTTCGTTTATTTGCATCAATTGCCATTCTATTTCCAAAGATCATTCCTAATAAAATAATTGTATTGCTTAGAATGGTAGGATCTAAAAGCAGAAGTGCTTTAAAGATTTCCGGATCCTTCTTTGAAGCCAAAGAAAGGGATGCTCCACCCAAAGAATGACCAATTCCAATTATATTTTTGAGATTCTCTTTTTGTATGACAGAAAGTATCTGGTCTGCAAAAAAATTCCAATTGGAAAAATCTAGTGAAGGGTCAGATTCTCCGTGCCCTGAAAAATCCAGAAATATCCATCTAAATTTATCTTTAAAGAACCTATATAGATACAAATAACAGGATGCGGAATACCCATTTGCATGGGCTACCAAGATACACTCTCCTGTTGATTCTGTGTCCAAATAAGAGATTTTGATTGATTTATAAGAGAGATTTTTTCTTAACACCTATTAAATATTCTTTTATAACTATATATTTTTCTTCAATACTTATTTTATCCAACCCACCTTACGCACTTCGTGCTAAAGGTGAGTTAAATGACAGAGAAGCCTGTCAGCAACACTTCAAATTCCTCAGTACTGGTTTGGGGACTAAGTCGTCCCCAAACCCCTACTTTTAAATAGTTATTAAATTAGATTGACTTTTTAATGTTTATCTAAATTTTTAATTTCTATAGTGTCAAAGAATGAGATTTATATTTTTATAGAAAAAATTACAAAAATTGATTTTTTAAAGATTTATCATTTATTCTCAATTATACTTTTTATTAATTGTACTACAATTGGTTTTCATAATAAAGAAAATTTAAATACATATACTTTCTCTGAAGAAATAACATACAGGTTCTGCATATATAAAGAGGAATCAATCTCAGAAAATAGAGTTAATTCTCTTATCAATGATTTATCTAAAGAGTTAGAATTGTACAATATAAAAGTAGATGCCAAAGTGATTTCTACTTATAATCGACCTGCCTTCACTACAAAAAATATATACCTCTCCATTAGTTCATTGACCCTTCCTGCGAATTGCGATCGGCTTATGATTATGTTAGAAAGAAATATTTTTGACTTTCTGCTTCACTTATTCCTTCCAGAAGTTATGGGGTTAGTAGAAAGTGAAACTAGAACTAGGGGTTATATCTTTGCTGATTACTTTTCTGTGAATATTTTGGTTGGAGGTACACCCTCTAAAATATTAATACATGAAAACTATCATTTTTTAGGATGCAATCATCACATCATTATGAATGATTGTTATAAATCTATACATGAACATCGAATAGAAGCGCTCTATAATATAAAGAGGGCTATAGACTTTTTCCCTTCTCAACGACAAAGTGTTTTCTTTATCAGAGACAGAGAAAAAGTAAATCAAATTATCAAAAAATTATCAGAATGAATTATCTTGCTTTTACTAAGTTCACATCCTTATAGTAATATTTCAAAATATCTTCATATTTAAAATTATTCATAGCCATTCCCCAAGATCCATGTTGGCTCATGCCTACTCCATGCCCATATCCTTTTCCCTTGAAATGGAAATAGTTTTCATTATCTACAATATCAAATAACAACGACTTAATTCTTGTACTACCAATAAGACTTCTAAAATCTTGGCCTGAAACTAATATATTTCCATTTTCACCCTGGATGGAAAGGCTAGCTACCCTACCGCTTGGAGTGGTATCGAGAATTTTAATCTCACTGATTTCCCCCACCCCAAATTTATTTAGTTTTGAACTTAGAGTAGAGGAATCAAATTTAATTTCCCACTCTAAAGGCTTAGAAACATTGCAGTACTCTGATTTTACAGATTTTAAGTATCCTAGTTTTTGCCCCCAAACCTTCTCCGGGGATTCTGTTACACCTCCACTATGGCTATGGAAAAATGCATTGATAGGTTTATCATTGTATACTAGTACCATACTTTTTGTCTCACGTACGGCTCGGGTAGAATTAGGATTTTCTGTTTTGATTCCTGTATACATTTGAGAATTTGTATCTGTCTCCAAATCATAGAGAGATGATTTGGAATTATTGATATGAAATGCTGCATAGCTCCTTGCTGCTACAGCCTGTGCTTTCAGTGCTTCAATATGCCAACTAGCAGGCATTTCAGATGGAACAACGGATAACAAATAATCTTCTAAAAGAATATGATTGATTGCGAGAGCATCCTTAGGGGTTCTATAAATTTCAAGATTTCCCCGATACTCTTTTCCATTGATTTTAAAAATACCTTTCTTGGGTTCTAAGAAAACCTTGTCCCCACTCACGTATTCCTCTGGAAAGTATGCAAAACTACCTTCATGGTTTTGTTTTTTGTTCTTAACTGTAACTCGTATGGGACCATCAGACTCAATGTGAATAGGAGATGTAATGGTAGCCAATTTGATCCGAACTTTATCTGGATAATTAAATTCTAAAGGAGTAGTGGTTTTAAATAAACTCGAACAGTTTTGGGCATGGAAAATAAGGAAGAAAAGGAATAATAAGCTAAAACTATGGTTAGTAGTCTTCGTAGAAACTATTCTTTGGAAGGAATTTTTGAAAACAGTAGTCATTTTTTTTTCTCCAACAACAATACAGACTCCAAATGTGGTGTATGGGGATATGGGTCTGTAATTAATCCTCGACTGATTTTGAAATTTTCCTTAAGTACTTCTAAATCATTCTTTTGAGATTCGGGGTTACAAGAAATATACAGAATTTTGGTAAACATACCATCTGAAATTTTTTTAGAAAGTGTATCTCCTAGACCACTTCGGGGCGGATCTAGAAACAATGTTGTATCCTCTAATGTAAATAGGTGAGATACTTTATCCTCTTTTAGAGAGAGAAGATCTAAAATTTGAAACTGGATTTCTTTTTCTGGAAATTCTTGCTTACAACGCTCATGAGCTTTTTCTATTGAACTTTTGACTATATCAAACCCATAAATTTCTTCAAAGAACTCACCAAATAAAATTGAAAAAAAACCAGATCCGCAAAATAGATCAATCATTCTCTTTGTCTTTTTATTCTTTAGAGAGCTGTGGATAAACTCAACTATAGGCATAAAGCCTGCTACATTGGGCTGAAAAAAGGAATCAAATGGAACATTGAAATTTTTTCCCAAAACAAATTCTTGAAAATACTCCCTTCCCTTCACCACTCGATAATCGCCTACTGCACTCACCTCAGCCTGAGGTCTATTGTAACAAAATATAATGTTTTCTGATGTAGAATACTTTGGGAAATCTACCATTAGTTCTTGTTCGAGTTTTGTTCCTTTAAACAAAGAAGTGAATGTCAAAATTACTGTGAGATCTCCCATAGAGCTTTTTCTCAGGGTTATGTATTTCAAAAATCCTTCGCCTGTTTTACGATTGTAAGCGAGGGGTAGAAGAAAATCACGAATTACAATTAGCTCCAAATTAGATGTATGGGATTGTATTTTGCATTCCATAACATCTACAATTTTACGAAAATTTCCTTCCTGCCGTAGCCCTATCACACCTGGAAAAACAGCAAAGTCCATTCTATTTCTATAGTGCTCTGTTTGTTCGGAAGGAGCCAACTGTATCTCTATATTAAAATTTTCTAAGTAGTAGCGATACAATTCATCTGTTTTGTATTTAAATTGGTCAGGGTATGGGATATGTCTTGCTTTGCAACCACCGCATTTGGAGAAGTACTCGCAATTTGGTTCATGGCTATGAGTAGAATCTCTAGTAAGAACTTTATTATATTTCCGCTTTCCCCTACCTAAGGTTTCAAACTGTAAAATATCCCCGATAGAAGCATAAGAGAATTGGTATTTTTTACCTTCTAGAAAACCATACCCAGTTAAATTATTTGAAATTCCCTCAATTGTGATAGAGGAAGGCATCTATTGTTTTAAGATTTCCATCTTGATATCATTGAGAGATTCTAAACTACCTGTTTTTAATAGAGCTTGTAAAGTGACTTTTTCTGACAATGTAATATAGTGATTTTCTGAAAGCTGTCCCAATACTTCCATAACAAGTTCATATTCCAACCCATACAATTCAGAATAAATCCATTGTATTGAAAATTTTTGACCAGACTTTTTATAATATTTCACAAAGGAATTAGTGATATCGTCTATTTCTCCCCTTCGTTTTACCAGTGCTCCCATTGTTTCTAGGATAAAGAATACTTCAAAATTATCTCTGAAAATATCCAACATGTGTTGGTAAATCTTGGGAGAGATGAGGGGAATATTGTAGATGTTATCTTCTAGTGCAAGAAATAACTCTCTCTCATCGTCTTCACTTAAATTTGTATACTTATTGAATTGAGAGATAACATCGGGCGATAAAATTAGCAAAAATTGAGCCGCTAGATTGAACATAGTTTTTTCTTTGATCAAATATACAATCATTGCACACAATTTTTCTTGGCTTATGCTCCCCCAATACCTGCTACTTTTCATACTAAAGTAGTTTAACGGACCTTTTTTCCCTTTTACATTTGCTGATGCTTTTTTTATATTTAAATAACTTTCATAGTCTACTTCTAAAATCTTGTACAACAATTCATTAGACATTGATTCGACTATTTCCTGGACATCTTCAGGTTCACAAATTGTAAGGAAGTAGCGTATCAAATCCATAGTAGATTCATTTTCAGAGGCAAACTCTTCTATAATACTAGGTTGGGCTTGCTGAAATGCTGTCACAGCAGCAGTGAATGTATTTTTACCAAATACAAATTCTCGGAGTTTAAGCTTTGCAATGCAAAGCTGGTTAGAGCTTCCCATCCACTTGTTTTCACGCAAAACAGTTTTGCAATTGCTGGGGCATGCACTGTGTATAGTTGTACCCAAGAAACATTTTTTCTCTTCGCCTTTGGTTTTCTGTACAGGCGTTGGATTTTGAGAATTAGTTGGCAACTTTAGTTTTTTATTTCTCCACAGTCTCTCATTTCAGGTGCAAATGGATTCATTATTTCAGTCCCCTTTGCCAGCCAGTATTTAGACTCCATAGGACAGTAAAACCGATTGTATTCTTCCAATTTAACGCCTCCTGTGGTCATTGATACAGACAAATGTTCTGCAAATCGTGAGTAAGCTTCATAGAACTCTTCTTTACCCTTCTTGGACGCATCTTGGAGAATTCGACTTTCCTCTTCGAGTGCCCTCTTTAGACCAGCTTCTACCACAACAGATTTTCCATTTTCTACTACAGTGAGAAGAGCACTCAGGTCAGGCACCTTCTCCCCATCCTTAATTATAGATTCGATGACTTTATCATTTTCCTGTAGTACCTGTGAGAATGCTTTGCGTGTTGTTTCAGAAGGAACCGGTTCTTTAGAAGGACCGCAGCTGGTAAGAAAAACTATAAGTGTGGCAGAAATAATTTTTATGATTAGTTTTTTTTCTAAATCTTGCATACCCTTTCCCCATTCAATCATAGCACACTTTAGAAATGTGGTAAGATTTTTTTTGTTTGTTGAAAAATAAATTTTATGCTAATTAAAACTGGAAAATTATAGATCTACCCTACATAAATATCGGAACTTTTCTTCATTTTCAATCAAGATTCATCCCCTATTTAAATTATACTAGGCTTTTAATCAAAGGGGATTTTATATAAAAATAAAAAAAATTCATGGAGACTGTATGAAAACCGAATTTCCACCCAATGCTCTCTCATCCTTACTTTATTTTTCCTTTGATACTAACTTAAAACTCTTAGAGTTTAATCCACGATTTTTTGAACTTTTATCTTTTTTCGGTTATCATCCAATTCCAGGAAGTTCCCTTGGAGATTTCTTTTCAGACCTTCCAAATGATCTAACCCAACTCTCTAGCGAGCTCCTCCACTCATTTCGCCTGAATTCAGAATTTCAATCTACCTCTATAAAATGTTGTATTTCCAAAGACACTAATTCTTTGTCTTACTCGGTAATTGCCTTTTCTACTGCCCTGCAAAATGATTCTTTTTATACAATTTTCACAGGAAAAGGTACGCCATTGGCAGATTTACCAGATATCACAGATCTGATACCGGATATTATCTTTTTCTATGATATAAGAAAAAAAACTATATATAGCAATAACTATAGAGTGTACGATATTTTAGGTTATGAATCTAATGATTTAATCGGGAATATTGATAATATAATAGAAGCCTATGTTCATCAAGATGATGGTTATTTTTTTTCGGCTAAATTGTATGACTTCATAAAAAAAAATGCAGATGGTATTTGTCAGCTAGACTACAAAATACTACATAATATGGGTTTTTATGTATATTTAGAATCCAGAATCGTTTGTTCTAGAAGAGATTTGAAAAGTGGAGATCCCTTAGAACTCATATTCATCACAAGAGAGGAAACACATCGTAAAGTAGTAGAAGAAAAAAATCGCCTCAGTGAAAAACTGATGAGAGAAGCTCAAAAAATGGCAAACATTGGTACATGGGAATTTGATCTCTCTACCAAAAGGATAGACTGGTCAGAAGAGTGCCACCGCGTTTTTGAAGTTAAAAATATAGAATTTCCAGACTACAAAGACCTCTTTTCAAAATTTCATATATCTGAAAAAAGAAAGTTATACAACTCAGTAAAAATCCTATTGAAGAAACAAGGATTTAAAGATTTATTTGTGATACAAAAAAATATCTCTTCAAAAGTATATGCAGAGATCATTGGAAAACCCCTCTTAGATTCAAATGGAAAAATTATTAAATTTTATGGATCTATCATGGATATTACGGAAAGAATAGAATTTCAAGATAAACTTACTAGAGCAAAAGAAGAAGCAGAAAAAGCTTCACAAGCAAAATCTTCTTTTTTATCTACGATGAGTCATGAAATTAGAACACCTATGAATGGTATTCTTGGTATGATGAATTTACTATTGATGGAAAATCCAACAGACTCACAAAAAGAACATTTATTAGCCTTAAAGTTTTCAGCAGATAATCTTTTAGTTCTAATAAATGATATATTAGATTTATCTAAAATTGAAAATGGAAACATACATCTAGAAACAATTGAATTTAACTTAGAGACAATCATTCAGAACACTGTAAAATTAAATAGTCCAAATGCTAAAAATAAAGGGGTTGGATTGTTTTTAACATACGATGAAAAAATTCCAGGTGTCTTGGGAGATCCATTGCGCCTAGGCCAGATCATAAACAACCTAGTATCCAATGCTATTAAATTTACAGAAACTGGGAGTGTAAGAGTGACTGTATCAACTTTAGACTCCTCGGATAAATCAGTCACAATCTATTTTGAAGTCCAAGACACAGGAATAGGAATACCAGAATCCAAACATGATATGATTTTTGAGAGATTTACTCAGGCATCCTCTGATACAACCCGTAAATATGGGGGGACAGGCTTGGGTCTGTCTATTGTGAAACGTCTTTTAGAAATCCAAGGAAGTGAAATCCATCTAAAAAGTACGCCCCAAGTGGGATCTAAGTTCTATTTCCAAATAAAATTTCCCAAGAGTCCCACTGAGTATCTAAAAGTAGAAAAAGTGGAGACATCTGAAAATGAACCAATGATGGAGATTCCTGAAAATCTGCAAATCCTTCTAGTGGATGACAATCCTATGAACTTAAAAATAGCTACAAAATTCTTAGTGAAATGGAAGGCTAATGTATACCAAGCAATCAATGGTCAGGATGCAATTTCTGAATTTGAAAAAAGAAAATTTGACTTAATACTAATGGACCTACAGATGCCAGTATTAGATGGATATTCTGCTTCCAGGGAGCTTAGAAAGAAAGGCTATAACGTGCCAATCTTAGCTCTTACTGCCGATATCACAGGTGACGTTAAAGAAAAAGTACTAGATGCAGGAATCAATGATATGATCACAAAGCCCTTCCAAATTGAAGATATGAAACGCAAAATTAATTCTCTTTTGCAATGAGTCCAATATGACAAATAAAAAAGGTGAATTAGAAACAAGAAAGATCATCTTCGTTGATGGATATTGTAATCTTTGCAACCACTTAGTTAAGACTCTACTATGGATAGATTCCCACAATAACCTATATTTTTCTTCCTTGCTTTCTGATTTTTCTGTATCTTTCTTTGCAAGCAATCATACCGAAATAGTATCAAAAACTTCAGTAGTCTTTTATGACGGTTCCGATCTATTTTTTAAATCTGAAGCTATCCTAAAAATTGCAGATTCTCTTGGTTTTCCATATTCACTATTAAAAGTTACTTATTTCATTCCTAGATTTATAAGAGATTCCATTTATGACTTTATTGCTAAGAATAGATACAAAATTTTCGGACAAAACTCCATCTGTCATATAACTGGAAAAAAAGATAATACAAGATTTATTGATTCCTATTAGAAATTATTTCTTTTACTTTTTTTTAAAAAAATGAGTTGTCATTTATTTAAAATAAAGTAAGATCAATTCACCTTTTTTAATAAGTTGGACGCAGGAGTCCCTTGAATATGCAACTAATTAAAGACCTTTACAACTCAATTTACCTAAACTTTTTTGTGTTTGGTTCCCTCTTAGCCTGTGTGTTTACATTTATTATTGGTGTATTCATGCTCACTCTAAAAAACAGATCCAAAAGTACCAGTAGGCTCGCAACAGTTTTCATGGTTCTTGCGGGTTTTAATGGGGCCTATGTATTTGGTTCCATGTTCTACCATCCATTTGCTGCTTTCCACAGATGGGGAACAGTAGGCCTTATACTTCCAGTATTTATCTATTATATACAGTGGGTGTTTTACTTCCCAGAAGATACGGAACGTAATATACGAAAGAAATTTTTTGTAGTCCAATGGATTGTTCTTATAGTTGCTGTTGGAGTTTTTTATTACTATACTTTTAACGCCCCTGTGAAGTATCATTTTGCAGGCCATTATTACGATTTTGACACAGAAGCCTTGAGCGGTCGTATCGCCATTATAATCCTAGCCTATGCCATGCTGTTCTTGGGGGTAGGTATTTGGAAAACTTTTAAAGTAAAGTCAAAAGAGAGATGGGGAATCTTAAAAATGACTATCTGTGTAATGATAGCTAGTTTCATTCCCGTGATCTTAAATCGCTTGAGCCGTGAAGGGAGAATGGATCGAGGAGACTTCATGACTAGTTTCGTGGTCTTCACAGTTGTTGGCTTTTTCCTTGTTGTTCTTATTTATTTTGAAAATACACATGATCGAACCACGTTCATGGCTAAAATTGTGGGAATTTCTCTCGTTACTTTTCTATTGATGATGCAAGGTCTTGGTTACTTTACCATGCAAGATCGTGAAGAAGAATATGATCGTCTCCATGTTCAGTATACAGAACGAATTTTAGAAAGTAGTTATGATAATCCGAACATTATGAAGTATTTAGAAACTAATGCAATTACAATAAAATATATAATTGGTTTAAACACCGGTACGAATGAAGTCACCAAAACTCTGTACTCCCAAACAAACGCAGAAAAAGATGGTTTAGAGTTTTCCTTGATCCAAGTTGATCTTCAAAATTCCTCAATTTATGAACAAATTGCAGAAGCATCAGAAGATAAGTTTAGCACTGAGATCAATGAAATATTAAAAAATACCCACCCCTATTTTGAAGGATACAAAGAAGCAATTCTTGATTTCTTACAATTAGAATCTGCAAATCCAAATTTAAAAGCTGCTACTCTAAAGCATATGGATAAGCTAAATAAAGAATCATTCATTTTCTCCAGCGTACTTGCCAACCACCAAGATGATGTTTTTTGCAAAGAATTTAATAAATTCTACCTTGCTGAGCTTCCAGAAACTAAAAAAAGTATGATATTCTTTAATAAACCCAATAAAAATAGATTTTTTGGAACAGCTATCCAAAAGAGATATGAGTTTACCAATGAAACTTGCTTATGGGACAAGAAAGAATTAGCTGTCAAAGAATTTCGTAGAGAAATCTATAAGTACTTCCGTTATCTAAAGCCTTCTGGACAGCGTCTCTTCAGAAAATCATATGATGGTATGACACATTTTGTTACATTTACTAAGTACTACCCTACTGACCACTCTGTTAAAGAGGTTGGGTATAACTATAAATCCTATCGCCAATACATGCACCTTTCAGCTAAAGAACAGTTTATCATCTTAGGTGTAGTTCTGGTAGTTTTACTAACTCTGTATCCATACTTCTTCCATGGCAGCTTGGTAAGCCCATTGAATAGTTTGCTACTTGGGGTTCGTAAAGTAAACAATGGAAATCTAGACGTAAAAGTTCCTCTTAAAACCAATGATGAAATTGGATTTATCACAGAATCGTTCAATGGGATGGTGCACTCCATTTCACAGGCAAGGTTGGAACTCCAAGACTATGCAAACAATCTTGAAGAAATGGTTAACGAAAGGACAAAAGAACTTCAGGAAAAAATGGATGAAGTCCAACGTCTCAAAGTCCAACAGGATGGAGACTATTTCTTAACTTCTCTTTTAACTAAACCATTATTCTTCAATGCAAACAAATCTACACTCGTAAAAACAGACTTTTTAATCAAACAAAAGAAGTATTTTTCTTTCCGAAACAAAGAAGCTGATCTGGGTGGGGATATTTGTATATCTGGAAATTTAAAGTTTGGAACTCCTGATAATTTCAAACGTTTTACAATGGTTATGAATGGAGATGCCATGGGAAAATCCATGCAAGGTGCTGGAGGTTCTTTGGTGATGGGGGTCGTAATGAACTCTATCATGGCTCGTTCTGCTTCTAACAAAAGAATCTTAGATATAACCCCAGAAAAATGGCTCACTGATGTGTATTTAGAAACTAATTCTGTTTTCAAGACTTTCAACGGAACAATGGTTCTTTCCGCAACTGTTGCTTTGATTGATGATATCACAGGAAAGATGTTTTATTGGAACGCTGAACATCCTTTTTCTGTCCTCTATCGGGATGAAACCGCTTCCTTTATAGAACCAGGTCTTCGTCTTCGAAAACTTGGCTTGGAGTCTGAGTATGAATTTGCAGTATATGAGTTCCAAATGGAACCTGGGGATGTTTTCCTTTTAGCATCTGATGGAAGAGATGACATTGATTTAACCCCAACGGAAGCGGTGAGAACAATCAATGATGATGAAATGGTTTTCTTACAAGTTGTGGAAGAAGCGGGATGTGATGTTGACACTATGGTGAAGATTTTAAAATCAAAAGGAGATATCACAGATGATCTCTCCTTTGTAAAAGTATCTTTCCAAGAGGATCGAGTAGGAATGGGTCCACTCTTAGAATCTTCCTTGAGTGACAGTGCTCCTATCACTACTACAGACACAAGAAACACTGAAGTGATTGAAAAACTTAATAGACTTTACCAGGACAGCAAACGCCTATATCTTTCTGGTGAAATTTTAGCAGCTAAAGAGAGAATGGAAGAAGCTTTCTCGCTAGACAGAAATGTTCCTAAATTAAATAAGCTTTACGGTCTTCTTAGCTTCAAAACAAAAGACTACGAAAAAACAGTAAAGCTTCTTTCTGAATATCTTTCTAAAGAAATGGGAGAAGATGATCTGTACTACTATCTTTCTATCGCTCACAAGAAATTAGGAAATATACAAGATGCATTGAATAGTGCACTCAAAGGATTTGAATTTGGGCCTAAAAATATTAGTAATATTGTAAATATTTCTGATCTTTTTAGAATCCAAGGAGATAAAGAACAGGCAAAGAAATATGCTGAAACTGCTCTCAAGCAAGACGGACAAAATAAAAATGCCAAAAAAATTCTTAATCTCCTAAGCACCTAACACCTCTAAGAGGATCACTCTAAAAAATAATGAGTGATCCTCTGTGTAATACTAAATGAGTATCTCCCTTAGAATAGCAAAGTATGGTCTATATGTTTTTATTTTATCGATATCTTTGATATTTTTAAGACTCTTCCTCTTCCAAATAATAATTATTAAAGGGAACTCAATGCTACCTACTTTAAAGGATGGTAGTATAATTTTAGTTTATAAAAGAAATTTTCCTCAAAAATCACTCCTATCTGAGAGGTTTCTAACATTCGGTCAGTTAGAAATAAAAAGGTTTGATTTACTTCTCTTTGACTCAGGAGAAGGAAAGCTATTGGTGAAACGCCTTATTGGTTTACCGGGGGATTTTTATGCGTTTAAGAGTGGTTCTATTCTAATTGATAACAAACCATTGATTGAAAATTACACTCTATCTTCAGAATCCATTCCTTTCAAACCAGCTCCACTAGACAATCATTCCAATCCCTTCTATTATAATTTATTATCTGAAGGTAGGATCCCACCTGGTTACTATTTACTCCTTGGAGACAATCGAAGAATATCTTATGACTCTAGAGATATGGGTTTGATAGCAGAGGAAAATCTACGGGGAAAAATAGTTTACGTCCTCTCTTATTGAAAATCTCCTAGAATAGAGGTTCTTCTTGTCTAATTCTACTGCATCTTTACACCCATCCTATTTTGTACGCCTTCGAATCTTATTGGGATTCTTAGTACTACTATTTCTTATTCTCTATAGCAGGGTAATATTTCTGACTTTTTTTAATAAGAATATCATCGAGGTAAAGAAAGATGTTAAAATCCAAAGGGGAATCATATATGATAGGCGTGGAAATGAACTCGCACTTTCCCATGACTCATCTACAATAGGAATCAATCCTGAACAAATTTATGATCCTGTTTTCACTGCACAAAAGATTTCTCCATACTTGGAAATACCTGCAAAAAAAATTGAGAAATCTATTAATGAAAAAGAAAATTATTTCCTTATCAAGAGAGAAATGGATAACTTCAATGCCCAAAAAATCATAGAAATGGGCTTGCCAGGTGTCCGTCTTGAGAGGGAGTACAAAAGGGTATATCCCAATGGAGCTCTTGCTTCTAACTTAATTGGATTTACAGGCATGGATGATAACCAGGCATTATCAGGTCTTGAAAATATGTTTAATGCAGAATTACTAACAATGACTGATAAAGAAATACCAAGAGGATTAGATATGTATCTCACCATAGATAGTCTCATCCAATACAGATTAGAGATGAGTTTGGGTAAGGCATTTCGTGAAACTAAATCAAAAAAAGCAATTGGGATTTTTATGGATGTAAATAATGGAAATGTTTTAGCAATGGCAAGCTTTCCAAATTTTGATCCTAATCGATACTCTGATTATTCAGAGGAAGCTAAAACAAACTGGGCTATTCGTTATGTCTATGAGCCAGGTTCAACAATGAAAATTTTTATGGCTTTGATTTTACTCAATGAAAAGTTAATAGACTTTAATGAAAAGTTTTATTGTCCAGGTTATATTGAATTTGGATCAAGACTAGTAAGATGTACAGATCAACATGGACTTGTAGATATTGAAGAAATACTTCAATATTCCTGCAATGTTGGAATCATAAAAGCTATAAAAAAAGTTCATCCTAAAGTTATTTATGAATATTTAAGAAAATTTAAATTTGGACAAAAGACTGGTTTTTCTGCAAATGAAAGCAAAGGAATCTTTCCTCCATACAAAGATTGGGGAACAAGCACTCCTTATTATTTGGCAATTGGTCAAGGAATAGAGACAACTCCTCTACAACTAGTCACATCTGCCGCTGCAATCATAAACAATGGAAGGGTGCATACTCCAGTGATTGTATCTCATCTCTCCAATGTATATGGAGATATTGTAAAAAAATATGTATCCGAGCCTACATTTACAGATATTGATGAGTCTGCTTCCAATTATATTCTAAACGCAATGACAAAAGTAGTCAAACACGGCACTGGAAAAAATGCTTTTATCCAAGATTACGCCATTGCAGGTAAAACAGGAACGTCACAAAAAGCAAAACCTGGCAGAGGTTACTCAGATGGTTTAATATCAGCATCTTTCTTAGGATTCTTTCCAGCAGATAAACCTAGGATTGTAGGACTCATTGTTTTTGATGAACCAGGTGGAATTGAACATACAGGTGGTAGAATAGCCGCACCCGTTTTTAAGGAAGTAGTAGAAAATATTTTACCAATTATTGATTACCAAGAATATGCAAATAAATATACTCTCTCGGAGATAAATCTTCCCAAAGAAACATTAAATCTAAATAATGTTCCAGATTTAAAAGGTAAAAGTTTATCAGAGACTATTTCCATTCTACAGAGATATGGGGTGAAATACAAAATTTCAGGTTCAGGTTTTTGCTCAAAACAAAATCCAGAACCAGGTGAAGTACTAAATAAAGAAGATGTATGGAGCATATATTTTGAATAAACTTATAACTAATAAAACGTTTATTGTAACAGGAGCTGCCGGAGGAATTGGCAAAAGATTAGTTGAAGATATGTTAAATATGGATATAAATATTGTTGCAACAGATATCAATATTTCTTTATTAAGAAACTACTTAAATTCAAGACCAAACAATAGTTCAAAACTTTTAGTTATGAAACATGATGTGGTGAGTGAGAAAGATTGGCTCTCTATACTTTCTGAGATTGACTCTAAAGGTTGGGATTTATATGGACTTATTAATTGTGCGGCTGTGTTATTGCCTGGCTATATAAAAAATATTCAAATAAAAGATATTGATTATCACTTTGATATAAACACCAAGGGTACTATTTTAGGTTGTACAATTGTATCTCAATATTTAAAGAAAAATAATAAAAAAGGCCATTTGATTAATATTGCATCATTAGCCGGTGTAGCGCCAATTCCTGGTATTGCACTTTATTCAGCCAGTAAATTTGCTGTCAGAGGATTTTCCATAGCATTAGGTTATGAGTTAAATAGCGAGGGTATATTAGTTTCTGTAATCTGTCCTGATGCAGTAAACACACCTATGCTTGACTTACAGGTTCCTTATGAAGAAGCATCTCTAACATTTTCAGGATCTACTCTTCAACCAAGTGATATCTCTAATACCATAATTAATACTATAAATAATTATAAATTAGAAATATTAGTACCATCTTATAGAGGTATTATAGCAAAGTTGGGAAATTTCTTTCCTAGTCTAGCATACTGGATAATATCGCCACTAAAAAAGAAAGGGAGAAACAATCAAAATAAGATAAAAACTACTTAGAAGGATTTTGTGGTACGATTTGACTTGGTGTTTGATCTATGGTTTTCTCTTGAATTTGCTTATTATCTATTGGACTTGGAGTTATAATTTTTACCTCTTCCTTAGGTGGAATAGGATTAACTCCTTTATTTAGAATAAAGGATGAGAGATCTGATTTAGTTTGTAGTATTGGTTTATAAGCAGGGTCAATTAATATTCTAGACCAATACAATTGTTTCTTGGAGGTAGCTTT
>Ga0209550_10000242_pt1 | contig 49266 bp, 43 predicted proteins | sample LauGreSuBDMM15SN_2_FD_187567 | JGI IMG/M metagenome (GOLD analysis project Ga0209550, IMG submission 187567) | Freshwater lake microbial communities from Lake Michigan, USA - Su13.BD.MM15.SN (SPAdes) (version 5) | ecosystem: Environmental > Aquatic > Freshwater > Lake | place: Lake Michigan...
TATTTCTTGCCTGAACCACAAGGACAAATTTCATTTCTGCCCACTTCAGCTACCCCACTTGATTTAACAACTGGTGAAACTTGTTGGGCGCCATCAATAGAAGGAGCGCTGTAAGAAAGATTTTGTTGCTTCTCAACTTTGGTGAATCCTTTGGCTTCAACGGATTCTTCATTTGCTTGAACCTGCACTTGAGCATTAAAAGTAAATCCAACAACTTGTTCTTTAACAGCATCCATCATGGCCACAAATAAGTCGTAACCTTCTTTTTGATATTCAACTAATGGATCTCTTTGTCCCATGGCTCTAAGCCCAATTCCTTCTTGGAGATAATCCATTTCATATAAATGTTCTCGCCATTTTCTATCCAAAACACTTAGCACAACCTGACGTTCTAATTCCCGCATAACTTTTGGTGTTAATAGTGCTTCACGAGTTCTATAAGCTTGAGCTGCATCATTGCCAAGTCCTTCCAGCAGTATTTCTTGATCAATAGCGCCACCGTTTTGCTGTTTTAGCGCTTCGATTGAAACTGCTGTTGGATAAAGATTTTTTAGCGCAAGCATTAACTGATCTAAGTCCCATTGCTCTGGATAACCTTCACTAGTTGCTGCGATGACATAGGCTTTAATGGTTTCATCAATAAATTCTAGAATTTGATCCGAAAGATCTTGCCCCTCTAAGACTCCAGATCTTTCCGCATAAATAACTTGACGTTGTCTATTCAAAACTTCATCATATTTAAGAACATTTTTTCTTATTTCAAAGTTTTGTTGCTCAACTTGGGTTTGAGCATTTCTAATTGCGCTAGTAACCATTTTGGCTTCAATTGGGACATCATCTGGAACGTTGAATCTTCTTAAGAAAGCATCAACTAGTTCACCTTTAAAGCGACGCATAAGTTCGTCTTGCAAAGACAAATAGAATCTTGATTCGCCAGGATCGCCTTGTCGACCAGAGCGACCTCGTAGCTGATTATCAATACGTCTTGATTCATGTCTTTCTGTACCTAAAACATAAAGTCCACCTAAAGAAGCAACTTCATCATGTTCAGCAGTAACTCTTTGAGCCGCAAGTTTTACTTCTTCAATATAAGCATGGTTGTATGCATCTAAATCAACTTCTGGATCTAATCCTTTTTGCATTAATGCAGCATTAGCTAAGAATTCAGGATTACCGCCCAGCATGATGTCTGTGCCTCGACCTGCCATGTTTGTGGCAACAGTTACTGAACCTTTACGACCAGCTTGGGCAATAATTGAAGCTTCTCTTTCATGATTCTTAGCGTTTAATACTTCATGTGGAATGCCACGTTTTTTTAATAATCCACTTAAATATTCAGAACGTTCCACACTTGTGGTTCCAACTAATATTGGTTGACCATTGTCATGTCGCTGAAACAAGTCTTCTACCACGGCTGTAAATTTTGCCTCTTCGGTTCTATAAATAAGATCTGATTGATCTTTTCTTATCATCGACTTATTTGTCGGAATTTGTACAACACCAAGTTTGTAAATTTTATCAAATTCTGCTGCTTCGGTCATCGCAGTTCCAGTCATACCTGAAAGCTTTGAATACATTCTGAAATAATTCTGCAAGGTGATTGTGGCAAGAGTTTGATTTTCTTGTTTGATCTCAACATTTTCTTTAGCTTCGATAGCCTGATGCATTCCTTCGTTATATCTACGTCCTTGCAACATTCGACCAGTGTGTTCATCAACAATTAGAACTTCACCATTCATCACCACATAGTCTTTGTCGCGTTTAAATAGTTCTTTTGCCTTCAAAGCATTGTTTAAGAAACCAATTAAGGGGGTATTTACTGATTCATACAGGTTGTCGATCTTGAGAGACTTTTCAACCGAGGCAATACCTTCTTCTAGCACGCCAACAGTTCTTTTACGAATGTCTACTTCGTAATCTTTTCCAGGTTGCATTGCACTAACTATTCTGGCGAAATCCTTGTAATGAGCATTAGTTCCATCTACTGGTCCACTAATAATTAATGGTGTTCTTGCCTCATCAATCAAGATTGAATCGACTTCATCCACAATGGCAAAGTTGTAACCACGTTGCACGCGATCGTTTGGCGACCAAGCCATGTTGTCTCTTAAATAATCAAAACCAAATTCATTGTTTGTTCCATAAGTTATGTCACACAGATATGCGTCTCGCCTTGCAGCACTATCCATACTTGGACTAATTGTTCCAACTGTTAAACCTAAAAATCTATGGATTCTTCCCATCCATTCAGCATCACGATGAGCTAAGTAATCATTAACTGTTACAACATGAACACCTTTACCACTTAAGGCATTCAAATATGCCGGCAAAGTTGAAACTAGGGTTTTTCCTTCACCAGTTCTCATTTCGGAAATATTTCCTAAGTGAAGTGCAGCCCCACCCATTAATTGCACGTCATAATGTCTTTGACCCAAAGTTCTTACTGACGCTTCTCTAACTGTGGCAAAAGCTTCCGGTAGTAAATCATCTAGTGATTCACCATTTTGTACACGTACTTTATAGGTGTTTGTTAACGATTTAAGTTGTTCGTCACTTAACTTCTGCAATTCAGGTTCTAGAGCATTTACTTGTTTGGCTAGGCTTTCAAGTTTGCGCAAAATTCGGCCTTCGCCGGCACGCAAAATCTTGTCAAGAACCAATACCACGATTAATTTCCTCTAATTTGTAGTGTCTGAACTAAACCAGTACCTATGTTACGCAATTGCTAATTTCGCCAAATCTAAAGACCTAGATTTCCTTTAATTTGCTCACATCTGCAGCAGATAAAACAGAATCTTCGCGGTGGCGATGGAATCTGCGCCGATCAGCAGTTCGCCGGAGTTGTTCTTCTAATCTTTTCACTGCGTGGTCCAGACATGAATTCATATCAGAGCCCTCAGCTTGGGAGCGAAGATTAGTTCCAGCACCTTTGGCTGTTAAATCAATTTGAAATTCTACTTTTTTTTGTCTTTTGTTTTCGCGATGAGTTACCTCTACATCTAATAAGGCAATTTTTACCCCAAATTTTTCAAGTCTGGTACTTTGTTTAATTACGTGATCTTTAAAGTCGACTTTGATATCAGCATGTCTGCCGTGAATTACTATTTCCACAGCCCACCTCGATTTGGTTTTATCGTACAGTTTCCTACCTCCACCATAAACCTATTCAAGAATTTGTGAAGGTTCAGTGGTGCGAAACCATGACCACACAAGCTTTAACATTGATTTTTTGCTGCCTTAAGGCAGCAAGACTGGCTCGAAGTGATGAGCCGGTAGTTATTAAATCGTCAATAATTATTACCGGTTTAGTCAGCGAATAATTAGCTTTGAAGGCATCTTTCATGTTTATATTTCTTTGGGCAACGTTTAACCCCGCTTGGTCATTACGGTGTTTATTGTTTTGGAGTAGTAAAGGATCATGGGTAAACCTTTTGCCCGCAATTTTGCAGGCAGAAATCGCTAAAAGAGTTATTGGATCTAAACCTCTTTTTTGTAATGCTTGAGCTGTGCTTGGCACATTTACTATGGTGATGTGTTGTTGTTTAGAAAAATATTTCAGCCCAAGTGAAATAATTTTCGAAAACGGAACCATAAGATTTGCTTCTCCATGATCTTTATAGGAACTGATTAATTTTGACATTGTGGGATTATTCAATGTCATTGACAGAACTGGAACTTCTGCTAAATATTGAATCTTTGCTTCTTGAATCAACTCCTTAATACATTTGTGGCAGATGATTTCCTCGATTTGACCGCAAAAGTAGCAGTAGTTTTGACTGATCAGATTTGCAAAATCTCTTATAAATTTATTGGTACGCATATAACGAGTCTGAGGCAAACAAGAAATACAGACACTCAAAACAAAATTTAATGTGGAAAAGTATTACCTGTGATTATTTAACCTGGGTAGGAAGCATTGGTCAAATTGCCTCTGTTGACCCAATCACCACTGACTCTTTCCAACAACGATCCATCGCTCAAAGATAACAACAAAGGTTTCTTCACCGCACTAGCAATATTAGTTGTTCCACTTTGGGAATATAGGGATTTTGAAATTCCGGTAAATGAATCCACCGTGAATAATGTCGCAGGTTCCACAGAATTATCTAAATACAAAACATTTGTTTCATCTTGCCAGGTAGCCTGACTGACTGCGAAACCATCTCGGGTTATTTTTCGTAAGTTATTAATCTTGATACTTAAATCCTCCCTCACAATGGTGCCCAGTCTAAGTTCAGTTCCGTAAGTAGTTTTAACGATTAGTAAAACTCTTACCCCGTCTGGTGAAGGGATAACCTCAATGACGTTTTGTTTAGTTACCCCCACAATTGAAACATTTAGAGATCGATTATTTTGAACCACTGATACTTGATTGACTCCCGTTATCCAAACAGAATCAAAAATGTCGGTTCGCGGAATTCTTAATAAACTACCTTCCACCGTTATTCGACGAGGGATCTCAACTGAACTGTTTTGTACAACCATTTTAGTTCTATTAATATTTACTGCAGCTAAAATATTTTGTTTTCTATTTGCAGTAGCTGCAAACCAGGCACCTGTATTAAAATAATCATCTGAAACAGCGGATATTGACTCGGAATCAATATTTACGATTTTTCCGTTTTCAATCGCCAAAGCCCCTGCTTCTCGATTAAAGTCAGGGCTAAATTTTTCCCAATCAGTTGTGCTTTGTCTAATTGGTGTATTTGGAACAACTAAAGACTGGCTGCCAACATTGATACGCACTGTTCTTATTTCTGGAATCTTTGCCAATGTTTTAACTATTTGGCTTGACAGTACTTCCCGTAAATAAGGATCAGCGGTTAGTACAGTTTCGTTCAAAGAAACAGTTGCCAAACCGTTACTTACTGGCACTGAATTAAGCGCCAAAGCAGTGCCCACAGGAAACGCCGAAACCACAGCTCCAGCCAAATAATCATCTGGTCCAGCTAGCAACAGCTGCACAAGTCTGGTGGGGTTACCAGTTGTGGCTCGAGGCAAAACCACATTGTCTGGAACAAGTGTTTGAAGTGAAGCATCCGGAAACCATAAGGGAAATGTAGTAAAACTTCTGTTCAAGTCTGCTCTAGAAATTAAAATACCTTTATTTTTTAAATCTATTCGCCATTCATTATCAATCTGTTTGAGATTAAATTCTTGAACTAATTGTGCATCAGGTTCACTTAAAACAATTCTTGAATTTTCATCAATCACAGAATTTAGTGGAGCTGAAAAAACAACAGTGTTTTCTTGTAAAGAATTTATTCTACCTTGTCCTTCGTAAACTTTAATTTCTTCAGTCGGCTCCCAAACATTTCTTAATTCAGGTATCAAATACTCTCTGGCAATTTTAAAATTACTATCACTTGAGGCTGAGGCGTTAAGAAAACCTGAGACAATTTCCTCTGGTGTCATCCCTGTTTGAGGATTACTTGCAATAACTCGAACAATTGAACCTTCGGGGACTGATCCTAAAATTGCACCTTCGCGAATTGAGCTTTCAATTGGCACACTGCCACAAGCAGTTAAAATTATAGGAATTATTAATAATAAATATTTTTTCATTAGTTTTCGCTCTTGGTATCAACATTAAACAGTTCCTGCAGTGCCGACATATCAAACTCAAGTTTTTCATCTTCACCAGTGCCCAGTGGTAAAGGTGATTTTGTTATTGCAGTTTGCGCAACTCTGGGCAAAGTCAAACGAAACATTGTGCCTTTACCGGGTGCACCCCAAGCATCAAGCCATCCCGAATGCAATCTTGCATCTTCCAAAGCAATTGCTAAACCTAAACCTGTTCCACCAGTAGTTCTAGCTCTGGCAGGATCTGCACGCCAAAATCTGTTGAACACCAAAGATGATTCCCCCGGTTTTAAACCCGGACCTTTATCTCTAACAACAATGGCTATGGCTTCATCGTCACTACCAATTTCAACTTCAATGGGTTTACCTGCCCCGTATTCAGAAGCATTAGAAATTAGATTTCTCAAAACTCTTTCAATTCTTCTTTGATCCATTTCAATATCAGGAGCATGACCTGTGATCACAACAGGAGTTTCTTGTCTAGCTAGCAAATTGGATAATGATTCAGCTGTCTTTTCTATAACATTTTTAATATTTACATTGGTTAAGCTTAAATCTGCAGCTCCTGCATCAAATCTACTAATTTCCAATAATTGGGAAAGCAAGATTTCAAATCTTTCAATTTGCGTGCTTAGGAGTTCTGCAGCTCTTGCTGTTTCCCCGGTGTATTGGTCACGTGATTCGTAGAGCACATCCGCGGCCATTCTTACTGTCGTTAAAGGTGTACGAAGCTCATGGGAAACATCTGATACGAATCTTTTTTGCATACGAGACATTTTTTCTAACTGACCGATTTGTTGTTGAATAGAAGCAGCCATTGAGTTAAATGAGCCCGCTAATTTTGCCAAATCGTCTTCCCCGCTGACAGGTACTCGCTCATTTAATAGTCCCATTCGCAATCTTTCGGCCGCATTAGCAGTTTTTCTAACCGGGGCCAGTACAGATCTTGTTAAGTACCAAACCAAAATTAATAATCCAAATATTAAAAATATTCCAGTAGCTAAAACTGAAGAACGAATAATTCCAATTGTCTCTTCCTCTTTATCTAACGGAAAAAGTAAAAAGAGTGAATAGGTACCAACGTTATTTATTTTTATTGGTGCACCTACTACAAGTCCGGGCACACTTCTTCCGTCCAGATAAATAATTTTGGTGTATGACCAAAGTAATTTATCCGTCAACACAACTCTGCTTTTCAATTCATCATTAACACTGTTTTCTGTGACAAGATTTGTGCCACGTTCTGGTAATCCTTGTTTAGAAATTTCAGGGGATGCTAAAAATAAAACATCATATAAACCAGATTGGCCAGCCCTGACCGCTAATGCGGTAACAGCTGTGTCAACCACCACAGACAATGTTGGAGCACCAGCTCCAGTATCTGTTGCTACAACCACTCGCTGCGCTTCATTAATTGCAGATGATGCTTCAGTAATTGAGGATGATTCTTTGGAGGTAAGAATTCCTGATGAAACTCTATTGACTAAAACAATTCCGATTATTGTTACTAAAATAGTAGATACCATAAATGTTGTGGCGATGATTCTTAAACTTAAAGATTTATTCCAAGCTTGTTTAAATTGGTAAAAATACTTCACGGACCAGCCTTATACCCAACACCTCTAACGGTCATGACAATTTCAGGATTTTCAGGATCGTGTTCAACTTTAGATCTTAATCTTTGAATATGAACATTTACTAATCTTGTATCCGCAGGATTACGATAATGCCAAACATCGGTAAGTAACTGTTCACGCGTATAAACCTGCCAAGGTTTTCTTGCTAAAGCTAAAAGTAAATCAAACTCTAAAGGAGTTAAAGATATATCTTTTCCATCTCTTTTTACACTGTGTCCAATTACGTCAATGGATAGATCACCGATTATTAATGATTCGGACTTAGCATCTTCTTTTCTTAGCCTTGCCTTAATTCTTGCAACTAATTCTTTTGGTTTGAAAGGTTTAACAATGTAATCATCAGCACCAGATTCCAAACCTTTAACAATATCTAATGTGTCCCCCCGGGCAGTCAACATAACAATTGGCACACCGGATTCAGCTCGAATTTTCCTACACACTTCAATGCCATCTATCCCAGGTAACATGAGATCAAGTAACACTAAGTCGGGTTTTGCCTCGTTGAAAATCCCTTGAGCTTTAGAACCATCATCACAAAATAATGCGTCAAAGCCTTCAGCCCTTAAAACGATGCCTAACATTTCAGAAAGTGCTTGATCATCATCGACTACTAATACGCGAGCCATACTGCAATGTTGTCACCTCATCTATGACAAAATCGAAGTGGAGGTAGTGATGACTCAAGGTCCCGGTGCAAGTTTGATTCCCCAACGCAATTTGACCCTTAGCGAAATACTAAGTGGCTCTTTTAACTGTCTAAGAAGAATGCCAAAAACTTTATTGGGAATTGGCTTATTCTCAGGATTCTTCATCGGAATCAGCAACATATTGACTTCAGCCCTTGTTGTGAAAAATGGTGAAAGTTTAATACTTCCCGAAATTCCTAATCCAGCATCAGTGATAACTCAAGAACAAATTGAAGAGTTAGTTAATGCACTTGCCCCTACTTTAAAAGTTGGACTAATAACTTCTTTAGCGCTTTTCTTTGTGCAAGCGATATCAGCAGGCATGTTTATCCATATTGTGAGTAATGGAATAAGTGGTGTGAAAATTAGTGTTACAGAATCGTGGGAAAAAACTCGACCACAATTAGGTAGAATTGTGGGACTTTCAGTGGTTTCATTTTTATTGCCCACAATTTCCATTGTTATAGGTCTACTTATTGGAGTTGCGCTTAGTGGAATTAGTTCACTTCTAGTTTTTGTGGGATTAGGAATAGGTTTAGGAGCAGCAATTTATCTTTGGATTGGTTTGCAAGTTAGCATTCCTGCACTTGTGTTAGAAGAAACTAAATTAAAAATTGCTCTTAAAAGATCATTCTTCTTAGTAAAGGGTAATTTTTTTAGAGTTCTGGGAATTGGCTTAATGGGACTAATAACCAGCCAAGCACTATCAATTGTGGTTTCAACACCGTTCACAATTCTTGGAGCTGTTGGTGCAACTGAAGATCCAACGACTTCAGCAATCTTTATGTCTTCTATGGGTTCAATAATTGGTTATGCGTTCATGTTGCCTTTTATTGCAGCATTTACCACATTACTTTATACAGATTTGAAATTTAGAAAAGAAAACATTGTTACTGATTTAGCTAAGTAAGTAAATCAGTAACGATATTGATCGGACTTATAAGGCCCGCTCTTATCTAATCCTAGATAATCAGCTTGTTCTGTAGTTAATTCTGTTAATTTTGCACCCAAAGCACCTAAGTGCAATCGTGCAACCTTTTCATCTAATTCTTTACGAAGTGTATAAACACCAACAGGGTATTGCTCAGTTTTAGTAAAGAGTTCAATTTGTGCTAACACTTGGTTAGTAAAAGAGTTACTCATCACAAATGATGGATGTCCAGTAGCGTTACCGAGATTAAGTAATCTTCCTTCACTCAAAATAATGATGGAGTTTTTATCATTAAATACCCACTCATCAACTTGTGGTTTGATGTTAACTCGTTTAGCACTCTTGTTATTTGCTAAGCCAGCCATATCAATTTCGTTATCAAAGTGACCAATATTTCCTACGATTGCTTTGTCTTTCATTCTCGACATTTGATCAACTGTGATGACGTTTTTACAACCAGTAGCAGTGATGATGATGTCTGCGTAAGTGAGTGTGTTTTCTAAAGTGTTAACTTCGTATCCATCCATGGCTGCTTGCAACGCACAAATTGGATCAATCTCAGTAATAATTACTCGAGCACCTTGTCCGCGTAATGATTCGGCTGTGCCTTTACCAACATCCCCGTATCCACAAACAACAGCAACTTTTCCACCGATCAAAACATCAGTAGCTCGGTTGATTCCATCAATTAATGAATGACGAGTTCCATATTTATTATCAAACTTACTCTTTGTAACTGCATCATTTACGTTGATAGCAGGAAACAGCAATTGATTTGATCTAAACATTTCATACAGACGATGCACACCAGTTGTGGTTTCTTCTGTTACACCCTTGATGTTGTTGGCAACATCAGTCCAGAGCCTTGAGTTTTCTTTCAAAGTTTTTTGAATCAATTTTAAAATAACAGCAAATTCTTCGTTGTCTGCTTTCTCTGGTTCTGGTTGATCTCCAGTTTTTTCAAATTCCACACCTTTATGAACCAATAAAGTTGCGTCGCCACCATCATCAAGAATCATGTTGGGACCTGCGCCATCTGTCCATTTCAAAATTTGTTCGGTGCACCACCAATATTCTTCTAGTGATTCACCTTTCCAGGCAAACACTGGAACACCGTTTGGTTTTTCTTTTGTTCCATTTGGTCCAACTACAACAGCTGCTGCTGCTTGATCTTGGGTTGAGAAAATATTGCAAGAAGCCCAGCGAACTTCTGCTCCTAATTCAACAAGTGTTTCAATCAAAACTGCGGTTTGAATTGTCATGTGTAATGAACCAGTGATGCGTGCACCTTTAAGTGGCTTGGTTGTACCAAACTCTTTTCTCATTGCCATTAAACCTGGCATTTCGTGTTCAGCTAATTGGATTTCTTTACGACCAAAATCAGCTAGAGAAAGATCTGCAACTTTGTAGTCCAAATCTCCGAAACGATCAACTGTCATTGAAAAGTCATTCACTTTTTATTTACCCCTGGGATTTAGTATGAATCAAACTAAAAACAATTGTGCCAGACTAAAAACTTCTCGCAACTACGGCATGACCTTTAACCTCAACTTTTACATCTATATTGCTAATAAGTGCCACTTCACCCTTAGCTAGCAGAATTTCGTTTGCCCCATCAACAATCTTTGTCTCACCTTCCAGGTTTAGCACTCCAGCAAAATTGGTCTCACGGGATTGATAGGTGGCATTGTCTATCGCTATTAATTCAAAATCTGACTCTGGTTTATAAATGTGCACCCCATCGGTGGTGTCAAGTGACATTATTTGAACCTGTTTTTCTTCAACAATACTTAGAGCAGCATCAATATTTATGTGTTTATTGGTTAAACCCATTCTTAGAACATTGTCAGAAGTTGTCATAACCTCAACTGCTAAACCTTGCACATAACAATGAGGTGTTCCTGGGGAGACGTGAATTGCATTGCCTTTTTCTAAAATGTGAAATTCCATCAAAAGACAAACCAAGACACCTGGATCTTTCGGGTATTTTGCAACTATTTTTTCAAAAGCAGACACAGCTTTTGGTGAATATTGAGCCTGTTTAACACTTTCCACAACTAATTCATTCAAGACTCTAATTGATGATTTTTCAAGTTCAAAAATAATATCTGCTGCATCAAAGAAAGTATTTGTTTCCAAGATTTGCTGTAATTCACTTATTTTAGATTTTTCTAAAAGTAATTTGAAAACCACATCACGTTTAGCTTTGGTTTCAACTCCAGCAAATGCATGAAATTCTTCTAAGGCAAAAAGTAATTCGTCTTTGCCGTTTGAGTCTGATAATAGTTTTTCGCCATCTTCAAAATCTGCCATTCCAGTTTCTGCTGTAACCAGATCAGGGTGAACCTGTATTGAGAGTGGTTCATTGGCACAAAGCAATTTTATTAACAATGGAAAAGTTGAGTTAGTTTTTAGTTCCTGATTGGATTTTTTTTCAATGGATCTACCAGATGGATGATCACCAAACCAAAGCTCAGCTTGGGGTTTATCAGTTTTTTCAACCCAGTTTTGTAATCCGTTAATTTTGCCCCAGGCATATTCCTTTAAGGCACCTTTAACAACAATGATCGTGTTATTACTCATTTAAAAAAATTAGCCGCCGATGCCACGTGGGCCAGGAGTTGCTTCGTCTAGCAACATCACAGGAATTCCATCTTTGATGGGAAAAGTTGTGGCACAACTTGAGCAAACAATTTTTGTGTCATCACTTGAAACTGAAACATCTGCATGTTTGTCACATGGACAAGCCAAGATTTCTAATAATTCTGGTTTGATAACTGAACTCATTGTGCATCCTCTCGAATAATTGCTAGTACTTCGTCACGTACCTTTTCCATTGTTGCACGGTCTTTAGCTTCGGCGTTTAAGCGAAGTAAGGGTTCTGTGTTACTTGGTCGAACATTTACCCACCAGGTCGAACTTGAGAAAGTCAGTCCATCCAAATCATCAATTTGGACATCCTTAGACGCGGCAAAGTGATTTTGAACTTTTTTGCTAGTTGTACCAACATCTTTTACTCGAGTATTAATTTCACCACTGGCAATGTATCTATCAAATTCACTAATTAGTGATGAAAATGTGATTGATGATGTTGTTTCACCTAAGGCGGCTAATACATGTAGCGCGGCCAACATTCCACTATCAGCAAACCAAAAATCTCTAAAATAGAAATGGCCTGAATGTTCTCCCCCAAATATGGCATTGGTGTCTTTCATTACTTGCTTAATAAAAGAATGACCTACCCGAGTTTTTATGGCCTTGCCACCATGTTCCTTAACTACTTCTGCCACGCTTCGCGAAGTAATTAAATTATGAATTATTGTTGCTCCAGGTTCACGTTTTAATTCTCGTTTTGCAATCAGAGCGGTAATAGCACTTGGGGTGATAATTTTCCCTTTTTCGTCAACAAAAAATGCTCTATCGGCATCACCATCAAAAGCGATTCCGATATCCGCTTTTTCGGCCAACACTCTTTTTTGTAAATCAACCAAGTTTGCTGGATCAATTGGATTTGCTTCATGATTGGGAAAAGTTCCATCAAGTTCAAAAAACATTGGCACAATTTCAAAATTTGAATTTTCAAATACTTTGGGCACACTAAAACCACCCATGCCATTTCCGGCATCAATAACGATCTTTAATTTTCGTGCAGATTTCAAATTAACCAGTGAGTGTAAGTGTTTAACATATTCAACATTTAGATCTCGAGTGCTTTCTGAACCTTGAGTTCCCTCAAATTTTGGTATTGGGTTAAGCACTAAATGTGTTATCTCTCTTAAACCAGAATCTTGTCCCACCGGTGCAGCACCAGCTTTTGCTAATTTGATTCCGTTATATTCGGCTGGATTATGACTGGCAGTAAACATGGCACCAGCAATGTTAAGAAACCCTGTGGCAAAATACAAACCATCTGTTGAAGCAAGTCCCATGTACAAAACATCAACACCTTGCTCTAAAACTCCTCTGGCAAAACTTTTTACTAAGGCAGGACCACTTGGTCTCATGTCGTGGGCGATCACTACTTGACCACAACCACCATCTGATTTTCTCAGCTTTAAAGCAATCACAAAAGCTTGACCGATTAAATATGAAATATTTTCATCAAGATCTTCCGGGGCAATGCCTCTGATGTCATAGGCCTTAATCAGGTTTTGTAAACGCTCCAGGGTGATTTCAGATTTCATAAGACTTCAAAGACTAGTAGCAGATGGGAAGTTAGTTAGTTTTCTTCACGAACTATGCGCAAATGACTTCGATTGGCATAGTTGTTGGCAAAAGCCGGTTCAGACCAAACATCAGGTTGGGGTTTAGCTGCCTCACGTACCGCATTTGCTAAAGCCAATAAATCATCTTGGGAGGGACTGAAATCTTCAGCTTCACTTTCTAATCTCACAATTTCCCAACCACGAGGTGCAGTTAGTTTGCGAGCATGTATTTCACATAAGTCATAACAATGAGGTTCGGCGATGGTGGCCAAAGGTCCAACCACAGCTGTGGAGTCGGCGTAGACATAGGTAAGGGTTGCCACGGCTAATTTGCCACACGACAACCTGGTGCATTTTCTTAAATATGCCATGTTTTATACGCTAGTGAATTTGTTACAAAAGTGACGCGTAGGCGCGCCTGATACTTATATATACGCAAGTTCACCTTTGAGACAGGTGTTAATTAATTGAGCAGAATTAAATAACTTGAGAGCGTCTCATCCGGCGACGTTCGCGCTCAGACAATCCACCCCAAATACCGAAACGTTCATCGTTTTCTAATGCGTATTCAAGACATTCAGCTCTAACCTCACAGGAAGTACAAACTCTCTTGGCTTCTCGGGTAGAACCACCTTTCTCAGGGAAAAAGGCTTCAGGATCTGTTTGAGCACAAAGTGCCTTTTCTTGCCAGCCAGCTGGCTCACTATCGCTTGGAACAAGACTTAAGCCCGTGAAGTCGGACAATTTCAAAACCCCCATAAGTATTCGACCGAATGTCTGTTTCGGCCGCTAGGTAAAAAACTACCTGAACGAATTACACGCTTGTAACTAGGGGTAGGTCAAGTGTTTAGGCCATGTTTTTCCAGATTTATTTCCGTTTAGTCTTAAAAGTCCGATATAAATTGCGTTTTTCAACATTTTCTTAAAATCTCGCTAAATTCCCCAGTCAGGATTTTCGGGCAGGGTTTGATTATTGAGTTCAATTTTTGCCACTTTTTGATCCGGCCAAATTCTTGCATCATTAGTTAGCACTGAACCTGCCGCTAATTCCACAAAATCTGAAACCACAGAATTTTTGATCACACATCCTGCACCAATTTTGGCACCTTGCGCAATGATGCTTGCTTCAATAACGCATTTTTCGGCTACTAAAACATCACGAGCAATCACAGAATTATTTATTTCACAATTTTTTTCAATGATTGAATTTATTCCAATCACAGATCCGTTTATTACTTTGGCTGATTCATCAACTTGGGCACCACTTAAAATTAATTTATCCCCAAAAGATTGCAGTAAACCTGTTTTAATTTTTCCGCTAACTAAATCACTTGATCCTTTAATAAAAGCTTTTGGTGTTCCAAGATCTAACCAGTAGCCTTGATCTACTACCCCAATTACTTTTAAACCAGCTTTAAGTAAATTAGGAAAAACTTCTCTTTCAACTGAAACCACTCGTCCAGTGATAATTGTGTCAATAATTTTTCTTTTGAAAATGTACATTCCAGCATTGATTTGATCGGTGATGATATCTTCTTTTCTTTCCGGTTTTTCTAAAAACGCTAAGACATTGCCTTGACTATCGGTGGGCACAGATCCATAAGCTGAAGGGTTATCAACTTTAGTTAAATAGAGTGCCACATCGGCATTTTTTTGTTTCCATTCATTTAAAACTTTGTTTATATCCACACCAGTTAATACATCACCGTTAAAAATAATTACTGGATCTTCTGGACCACAGGTTAATAATGCTGCAGCATTTCTGATCCCACCACCTGTGCCCAGTTGTTCTGGTTCATAGGCGTAACTTATTTTCACTCCCAATTTTGAGCCATCACCTAAACCTTGGTGAAAAACTTCAGCTTTGAAAGCTGTGCCCAACACAATGTGGTCAATACCTGCTGCTTTTGCTTTAGAGATTTGGTGGGCAGTTACCGGAAAGCCCGCAACTTCCAACATGGGTTTAGGTGTGTGGATGGTTAACGGTTTTAATCGGGTGCCAAAGCCCCCAACTAACATTATTGCTTCAGTCACAAACCCTCACCACTGATATTTATTTGTTAACAAATAAAACTAGTTATGAACCAGGTGTTGGTGAGGTTTCAGGATCAAAAACAACTGGGTAAGTTTTAGGCACAAAGAGCACCCATGTTTGTCCCGGTGCAAACACATAGCTTGCCGCTCCCACTGTGTAAGTAGTTGGGTTTGCTGCCATAGGTCTTGACCAGGTGGCTTCATATCTTTGGCCATCTCTCATCACCACAGCGGTTCCTGAACCAACTGTTTGAATTAATGGTGTCTTGTTTCCATTTTTATCTTGGAAACCTGAATCTTCTAACTGATTCACATATTGAACAATAATGTTTTTAGCAAACAAGGGTTGATTAGTTACCGCATCAGAAGCAGGTTCGCCATCAAGTGAGATAACCCAAGCATTGTTTGTGCCATCCCATTCCGCACCAACTCTGGAAGCAGGCCATTTAGCGGAGAAAGATTTTGTGTCGCTGCCTCCAGCTGGAGCAGCAGGAGAAAAAGTCCAGCCCATATCTTTGGCGCCACTTACACCTGTGAGTGAAGCAACCACACTTGCCAAATCAACAGTTAAATTGTGGGGAATGTTTTTATCTGTTTCGCGGGTATAAAACTTGCCATTCAAACCGTGGCTGGCGTTAATCACATTTGCTTGATCAATTAGGGGCAAGAATTTTGATTGCGCACCACTAAAGGCAAATGCAGGGGTACCAAATTGTTCCATAATTTCTAGATCTGAAATACGAGCTGATCTAACTGGCCCAACTTTATTTGGCAAGGTGGAATTATATACGGCAGCAATTCTGGTTAAGCCTGCTTCTACTTCTTCCACAAATACCAAATCGGCCGCAGAAATTCCCCATTGAGGTCTGGCTGGGCTGACGTTGTCAATTTTTACAACAGCAATTGGACCACCACTGCCACCGGGTAATCCCGAAAGGGGACTAAAACCAACTTTGGCTGTTTCACTTGCGTCTGGTGCTGCAGCGTCTGAGGCAGGTGAGCCACCGCATGCAGAAAGTAAAAAGGTTGCGACTGAGGCTAAAGCAATGATTTTCAATGTTTTTGTCATACCTCAAACGATATGGGCAAACCTCTAAGTCCAACAGTCTTGACTCACCTAGAAATAGGTAGTGTTCATGAGGAATACACATAATAATGCAGGGATTCCTCGATATTGTCTAAATGGAGATATGGCAAATAATCAGCTAAAGAAAAAGCCCACCAACCGCTTGAGGGTATTGGTGGCTATTTCCTCTGGCCTCATATTGATAGTCGCTACAGTCGCAGGCATTTTGGGATTTGCTGCTCGAAACTTAGCCGGAAATATTAAAGCACTTGAAGTCATTGCCTCACCAAAACCTGTGGGCGTAACCGGACCTTTAAATATTTTGTTAATGGGTACAGACACCAGAACCGATCAAGGTGGTGGGTTTGGAAGCGAAACAGATTTCGGTGGAAACGGTAGAAGTGATACCACTATTTTAGTTCATCTTTCAAATGATCGAAAGAGTGCAATTGTGGTGAGTATTCCCCGAGATTCTGTGGTGAACATTCCAGTGTGTACTAAAGATGATGGCACCACCACGGAGGAAAAAACAGATTTATTTAATTCTGCTTTCTCTTCAGCTGGACCAGGTTGCACAGTTAAAACAATTGAAACTTTAACTGGGATAACAATTAATCATGCAGTGATTGTTGACTTTGTTGGTTTTTCAAATGTTGTTGATGCTTTAGGTGGAATTAAAGTTTGTTTAACTGAAGCAGTTGATGAACCTGTTGAAAACGGTGCAGGAATTCAACTACCTGCTGGAATCCAAACTGTTGATGGCATAAATGCCCTTGGTTTAATGCGCGCTCGATATTCACTTGCCGATGGTAGTGATCTTAAAAGAATTGAAAGACAACAGGAATTACTTTCTTTAACAATTGATCAAGTTACAAAAATGAATTTAATAACAGATCTTCCTGCCCTATATAAAGTTTTAAATGCGGCAACTTCTTCACTAAGAATGGATCCGGGTCTTTCAGATCTAGATTCACTAGTAACTCTTTCCACCAGTTTATCTAGCATGGGATCAAAGAATATTTCATTTGTAACTGTTCCTTTCGAAGGAACAGCAGATGGAAACCGCGTCCAATGGACAACAGCTGCCGCAGCTTTGTGGAGCTCAATAATTAATGACACAGGCTGGCCACCAATTGATGGTGTACCAAATTCTGATACAACTCCAACTGAAGAAACAGAAAACATTGTGGTTAAGCCCAGTGACGTTGCTACGGTTGTTTTAAATGGCACGAGACGTTCAGGTTTTGCAGCGTTAACAGGCGATTATTTGAAAAATAAAGGAGTAAATATTGCCGAGGTTGGCAACGCACCCAATAAGGACACTGCTGAAACAGTTATTGTGCACACCAGCGGTAACGCTTTAAAAGCTGAAGTTATTGCACAACTTTTAGGAATAACTAATGTTGCTGAAGATCCTGAATTAACTGGATCGGATGTTGTTGTGATTTTAGGAAATAACGCCCCTGCTACTTGGGTGCTGCCCACTGCTCCTGTTGTGGTTGCTACCCCAACCAAATCTCCAACTCCCACCCCATCACCTGCAGCTATTGCTGCACCTGAAAGTGGTTTGTTCTGTCCGCTGCCTTAAATAATTGGTGGGCGCAGAAACAAAGTCATTTTTAAAACAGTAAACCAAGACAATTTCTTTTGCGGACTTAAATCCGCTCTTTTTCCCTCTTGCCAGCCTTTTTTAAATTCCTTTTTACCCTCAGAATTGCTGCGTAAGCGAAACAGTGAAATAACTTTCCAGTTGAGCAAATACCAATAAGAAATAAATCCGGGCAGATTTCTTCTTGCTAATAAGACTCGATTTCGGGCTTGATATTGATAATAAATTTTATGTCTAGTTTCTGGTTCAACAGCAGGATGAGACACCACCACATCTCCTGCATACCAGCATTTAAATCCTGCGTCCCAAATTCTCCAAACTAAATCAACACCTTCATGTCCGTAAAAGAATTCATTTGGCCAGGATCCAACTTTTTCGAAAACATCTCGTCGCACAGTTGTGGCACCTTCCCATAAAGCAAAAATATGTGAAGGTCGATCAGGATTTTTAGTATTTAATCTAGGAATCCATCTTCGAGGAGTTGCTAAGCCATTTGGATCTTTGGGTTGCGGTTGCATCAAGGCAACTTTTGGCATACCAATAAATTTTTTATAAATACGAGACAATGTGTCATTATCTTCTAAAACCACGTCATCATCTAGAAAGAAAAGTAAATCTCCTTTGACATTGCTAACGCCTAAATTTCTTCCAGCTGGAATACCTAAATTTTCTTTGCTGTGAACACTTTTTACTCCAGCTGGTAAGTCTGTTGGGAGCCAACCGTTACCAACTACAACCACATCCACCTCAACATCAACTTGTCCTAATAGAGACGAAAGTGCAGCTTTTAATTGCATAGGACGATTTCCTTGAGTTAAGACAACACAACCAAAAGTTGGTTTTAATTCATTCATAATTTAAGCGCGTAAACGCGAAGAGGTAAGTATTGCCACTAAGTGACCAACCACTGTCACAAAGGCTGCGCAAGTTAAGAAAATTAAGACTGTGTTAGAAACATTAAATATTACGGAAAGCAAAATAATAATACTCAATTCTACAGAATGATAAATCTTATGAATGGGGAAGAATCTGAATAAGGAACGAATTTTTGCGATAAGTCCATTGCGAGGAGTTGCTACATTTTTGTCTTCAGAAAGTTTATCTAGGTTAGAAAAACTTCTTGCCACATGCACCATGTCATTAAACACTTTGTTGAAAGTAATCAAAAGGGAAAAAACTAGACCAAAAATTATGGCACTTACTCGTTCCCCATTTTCCAAATAAACTCTGATTCCAAAAGCAATTGCTAACAGGGCTTCAGTTGAATAGTGGCCAAAGCGATCAATGAAGATTCCTGCTGGATTATATTTTTGGGTTACCCGAGCCATTTCCCCATCGCAGCAATCAAAAAGCATTTGCAGTTGGGCAAAAATAACTGCCAGCACCGCCCCCAGCAGACCAGTCTTAATAACGCTCAACGCTGCAATCCATCCAGAAAAAACCATTAACCAAGTCACCGCTGTTGGACTCAAGCCAAATTTTAATAAAATTTTAGATAAGTATGGAGAAATCTTTCTCATATATAGCGGTCCAGACCAATGTTCGGCAACTCTTCGATTCAACACTTCTGGTGGTTGTCCCAGCGACTTAATTTGTGCAATGGAGTAGTTAGTCATGAAAACCTCCAACATCTTTTTTGTATGCACTTAATGCTTCAGACAATGCTCCATCAAAAGCTAGGGAACCATTTTTCAAATATAAACCTCTAGTGCAAAACTCTGTTAAATCTTTTTCTTTATGTGAAACTAAGAAAAGTGTTTTACCTTGATTTAGTAGATCTTGCATTCTGATGTAACACTTTTCTCTAAATGCCGCATCACCCACAGCTAAAGCTTCGTCTACTAAAATTATGGGTTCATCAATGGATGTAACAATTGAGAAACCTAATCTAATTTGCATACCACTCGAAAAATGTCTTACAGGGGTGTCTAAGAAATCTCCCACTTCAGCAAATTCCACAATGCTGTCGAATCTGTTTCTAACTTCACTCCTACTTAAACCGTGCAATCCTGCAACTAAGGAAATATTGTCTCTGGCTGTTAGATCACTTTTTAATCCACCAGTTAATTCAATAAGCGGAGCAACTCCCCCATTGACTTTGACACTTCCTTCATCAGGTAACAAAACACCAGCTATTAATCGAAGCAGTGTGCTTTTACCTTCGCCGTTAGCACCCATTAGCCCGACAGCTTCACCAGCTTTTACTTCAAAATTAATATTTCTTAAAGCCCAGAACTCACCCTTAGGTGAAGTATTTTTTTGCTGCAATAACATTTCTCGAATTGAAAAGTTTCTTTTTCTATTACGTCTGAAACTTACCCCAATATCTTTTACCTCAATAACTACACTCATTTATACTTCCTTCAATACTGATCGTTCAACTTTTTTGAAGAACACGATACCGGATATGAAAATTATTAAGGAAATAATAATCGAGAAAACAATTGGGGTAATTAAATTTGAATCATTCCAAAAACCTGCTCGGTACATGGAAATGATTCCAGTCATGGGATTTAAATATGCAATAGTGTGAAACTGGGCAGGAATATCTGATATTCCATAAATAATTGGTGTTAAATAAAATGTCATTCTTAATAAAATACGTAAAAGATTTGTGGTGTCTCTAGCCAAAACTGTTAGTGGTGCCAGAATCAAACCGATACCAGTAAGTAATAAGAATTGCACCACAAAAGCCAAGGGAATAAATAATAACTGCATTGAAACTTCAGCTTTAGCAATTATCGAAATTAAAACCAAAATAGGTAAGGCAAAGACAAATTCAACTCCTTTAGCACCAATGCTTTTAATGACCCATAAGAATCTTGGAATAGCGATGGAACGAACCATTTTGCTTTCCACGACAAGGGATCGAGCCGAATCTGTGACTGCACCGTTGAACCATGTCCAAGAAAGAATTCCTGTTAACAAAAACAAAATGTAGGGTTGTTCACCAATTGAATTTGATCCCACAATGTAGGAAAAGACAAACCAATAAATAACGGACATTGCTAAGGGATCTAAAAGTGTCCATAAATAACCAAGCCAGGTTCCGGCATATCTAATTTGTAAGTCTCGATAAACCAAAATACGAAAGGCACCAAACTTACCCAAAGGGTTCGTTCTCCTCCACGCTCATCAGAAGCAATCGCGTTGCACCCTAGGTTACAGGCGTTTGCTTCCCTTCAAGAAACCAACGCCCCATGACAAATGCATAGTTGGCAAAACCACCAGCAAAAGTAGTCGACTGAGCAGACTAATTTTGGATCCAATAGAAAACAGTGCCAGCAGAATTACCGAAAAATAAAGTGCTGGTGCAATCCAGCCTATTTGTAACCACGATGTATCCAAAATGTTTGAAAATAAAATCATTGCTAAACCAATTATTAAACCGCCTACTGTAATTGGTGGAGCTAAATACCTTAGCGAAACTGTTTCAGGATAAGTTTTAGTTACTTGTTTTCTCCATTGCCCGTATTGAAAATATTGTTTTGCTAACTCAAAAAGATTTTTTCTTGGTCGGTAGGTAACAACTAGATCTGGATTAAACCAAATCTTTCCCCCAGTTTTCCTTATCCGATAATTCATTTCCCAGTCTTGAGCTCTAATAAATGATTCATCAAAATATCCAACTCTTATTAAGGCTGACTTCTTAAACGTTCCTAAATAAACTGTGTCTGCCTCACCTGCTTTTCCTCCCACATGAAACGGGGCATTACCAACACCAAACTTAGAAGTCATCGCTGCAGCCACACTTTTTTCAAAAGTATTTGTGCCCTGTGCCTGCATTAATCCACCCACATTGTCGGCATCGGTTTCCAATAAAGTTGATACCGCATTTTTTATGTAATTACTATCGACGATGGCATGGCCATCGAGTCTGACAATGATTTCAAAATTAGATTTTTTTATTGCGCTGTTTAACGCACTGGCAGTTCTGCCCGATGGATTATCAACTAATTTGACTCTGGGATCTTTTTCTAACTCTTGTGCGATTTTATTGGTTTGATCTTTTGATGGACCAAGGGCCAAGATTATTTCTAACTGACCTGAATAGTTTTGGTTCAAAATAGCTTGTACAGATTGAGTTAAGAATCGTTCTTCATTTAGAACAGGGATGATCACAGAAACTGCTGGTTCTGACATTAATTCCCCCACTTTTTTAACTCTTAGATAGCAACGCTAGTCGAATAATGAGAAAAATCCTGCAATAAATCGTACGATTAACCATGTGGATAAGAAAAAAGGTTTGCCAAACGAATGGTTTCGAGACTCACAGTCAGGTCAATCGAAACCTGATCGTGCAAAATCTGGAAAATCAAAGAATTTAAATAAACGACAAATTGCCTGGGTTTTAGCCGGTGCCATTACTTATTGGTTTGCTTTCCTATTAATTATTGCTTTGTTTCAATTAAATAAATTAACTATTGAAAGAGTCGAATCAGATATTCCTAAATCCCCAGGAAAAACTTGGCTACTTATTGGCAGTGATTCACGAGACGATATTGATAATCCGGTGTTAAAGGGTGCGCCTTTAGGTAAATTTGAGGGACAACGTAGTGACACCATAATTATTATGAGCGTGCCAAAAATTGGTACCCCACTTCAAATTACAAGTATTCCTAGAGATTTAGTTGTGACAATTCCTGCTCGTGGCGACACTGGGGCGAAGAAAAATAAAATTAACGCAGCTTACGCATTTGGTGGACCAAGTCTTTCTCTTAATACTGTGGAGAAACTAGTTGGTGTGCAAATGGATAATTACGCTGAAATTGGTTTTGCTGGATTAGTAAATGTTGTCAACAGTTTTGGTGGCATAAAAGTTTGTCCTTCTCAAGATTTCTCTGATAAGAAGTCGGGTTTAGAAATAAAAGAAGGATGTCAAAATGTTAACGGTTTAACTGCCCTTGCTTATTCTCGTATGCGTTATGCCGATCCAAAAGGAGACATTGGCAGAACGGAAAGACAACAAGAAGTTGTTACCCAAATTATGAAAAAATCACTTTCCCCATTTACCTTACTTAATCCATTAAGAGCTCCTCGCACAGTTTCTGCACTAGCAAACGCTGTCACAGTTAGTAAAGGTGTGGGACCATTTGATTTAGTTCCACTAGTATTTGCTTTACGAAGTGGTGGCATTGATTCAGCAACGATGCCAAATAAATCTGGGGGTAACATCGGTGATCTTGGTTCAACTCGAAAATTAACTGACGATGCCCAAGAAGTTATTAAAGCATTACAAGATGGATCAAAGATTCCATCGTTTGAGGTAAAAGAATAATTACTCGGTAATTCTTCCAGTTAAATAATCTGCCGCATGATGTGCTCGATCAAGTAAATCTTCTAAATTTTGACCACTGATATTGACATGTCCCACTTTTCTTCCTGCTTTAACTTCTTTGCCATAAAGATGTATACGTAGTTTTGGATCGTGTGCCATGCAATGCAAGAAGGGTTTATACATATCTAAATATTGCCCACCTAAGACATTTACCATCACAGTGATTGGTGCAACTAAAGTTGGGCTGCCTAAAGGTAAATCAAGAATTGCCCTTAAATGGTTTTCAAATTGTGATGTTGTGGCACCATCGATTGTCCAGTGACCTGAATTAGTTGGTCCTAATTTGATTTCACTAATTAGGAATTTATCATTTCCTAGATCAAGAAATTCCACTGTAAACACACCAACAATATTAAATATCTCAGAAATTTTCAGTGCAATTAATTGCAATTCACTAGCTTTAGCGTCAGATAAATTGGGCGCAGGCGCAATCACTTCGGTTAATATTTCATCGGTTTTCTGTATTTGAACAACTGAATAAACTACTGTTTGGCCATGAGGTGATCTTGCAACCTGAATAGAGAGCTCTCGGTCAAAGTTAACATCTGCATCTTTAAAAAGCAGTTGCGAATCTAGTAATAGTTTTTTTACTAGCTCTGTATTTTGTATAGTTTCAATTGTTGAAAGAGCTGGGTGAAAAATTTGACCCTGAATTTCAAGCTTTCTTAAATTTTCAAATTCGTATTCGTTCGCATCAAAAGTAACAACTTTTGTTCCTGCGGCAAATGAAGTTAATTCAGCATAATTTTCGACACTTCCAATTACAATATTGTTGGCAATTAGTGCTGCACTTTCTGCTAAATCTTTACTAAATAATTTGATATCAATATTTAATCTTGAGGCAGCTTCTATCAACATGCGCGCCATTTGTCCGGCGCCAATGATTCCAACTGTTGGAAAATGGGTTTGACTGGTCATATTTAAAATCTTAACTAATGAGGTGAATGTCGGCAGAACTTAGAAATCTATTTCCAGAATCTGTCTTAACTATCAACTCTCCCGTAGTTGAAATATCGATTGCTAAAGCTCTAACAACCTCTCCCCCAGGAATCTGGGCAATGATTTCTTTATTGATCGTCACACAATTTGCTTTGTAATCTCGCATAAATGAAGCAGTGGGGGAAGTCTGTGCATTATTTTCCTCCTGCCATCGAGCACTTAATTCGGCCACAAAAGCTGCTATCACTGATTCTTTGGAAATATTATTCTCAAATATTTCCTTAAGTGACGTTGCTAATTCAATAGGTAACTCGTTCTTGTCTTGATCAAAGTTAATACCAATTCCTGCCACCACATGATCGTTGTGCTTTTCTAACAAAATTCCAGCGAACTTGAATTCTTTCCTATTTTCAATCAAAACTAAATCGTTAGGCCATTTGATTTTGATATTTTTTCTAGACTCAGACTCAATAGTTTTATACAAACAAAGTCCAATAAGTAATGGCACCCAACCAATATTGTTTACACTTCTTGGTTTCAAAATAATTGAGATAAAGATCGATGAATTCTTAGGTGCTTCCCAATTTCTATTTTGCCTACCTCGGCCTTGAGATTGAAAATTTGCAATCACAAATGTGCCTTCTTCAACACCACTGTTTACTAAATCTTTTGCAATGTCATTGGTTGAAGTTACTTCATCTTTTACAATCACGTTTTGCCATAAACACTGACGAAGACGCAGTTCGCTCTCCAATAATTGAGCATCTAGAGGCGCTCGATTCTTCAAAAATCCGGTCACACTGTTACCGTACGACAAGAGCCTTTTTTTCCTAGAGAGGACCATGTGGGTAAAAAGTCAAGTGATGGTGCAACTCCTCGTACTACCGCGTCAAAATTAGCTCATCTAGCTGAAATTAAAAAAGAAATTCATGTCGATCAAGCAAATACTGCCTTAGATAAACAGCATGCCAAAGGTAAACAAAGCGCGCGTGAAAGATTAACCGCCCTACTAGACCCTGAATCATTTCAAGAAATTGACGAATTAGTTAGACATCAAAAAAATAATTTTGGTATGGAAAAAAACCGTCCAGCAGGAGATGGTGTTATCACTGGTTTTGGAACTATTGATGGTCGACCTGTTTATGTTTACTCCCAAGACTTCACAGCAATGGGTGGATCTTTAGGTGAAGCTATGGGTGGAAAAATTGTTAAGTTAATGGATTTAGCAATTAAATCTGGTGCCCCAATTATTGGCATTAATGATTCAGGTGGAGCAAGAATCCAAGAAGGTGTTGCCTCATTAGCAATGTATGGCGAAATATTTTTAAGAAATACCAGAGCTTCCGGAGTTATTCCCCAAATTTCCATAATCATGGGACCTTGCGCAGGTGGTGCTGTTTATTCACCAGCTTTAACAGATTTTGTGATCATGGTTGATAAAACTTCACACATGTTTATTACAGGTCCAGATGTAATTAAAACTGTGACTGGCGAAGAAGTTTCTTTTGAAGATTTAGGTGGAGCAAGAGCACATGCCACAAAATCAGGTGTTGCTCATTACATGGCAAGTGATGAAGAAGATGCTTTGGATTATGTTAGAACACTTTTAAGTTTCTTACCATCAAATAATGCTGAACCTTCCCAACATTTTGAATCTAAAGTTGATTTACAAATTAACCAACATGATTTGGAAATGGATTCATTAGTTCCTGATTCACCAAATCAGCCCTATGACATGCATGTGCTAATAAAACACATCTTGGATGATGACGAATTTTTTGAAATACATGGCGGTTGGGCACCAAACATAATGGTTGGCTTTGGCCGCATTGAAGGACAAAGTGTAGGAATTGTGGCAAACCAACCAATGCAATTTGCTGGAACGTTAGATATTGAAGCTTCCGAAAAAGCTGCTCGGTTTGTGAGAACCTGTGATGCTTTTAATATTCCAATCATTACTTTTGTTGATGTACCAGGTTTCTTACCTGGAGTTGATCAAGAATATGGCGGCATCATTCGTCGCGGTGCAAAATTAATTTATGCTTACGCCGAAGCAACTGTTCCATTAATAACTGTAATCACCAGAAAAGCTTATGGCGGTGCATACATTGTGATGGGTTCAAAGCACTTAGGTGCTGATTTAAATCTGGCTTGGCCAACAGCTCAAGTCGCTGTAATGGGTGCTCAAGGTGCGGTAAACATTTTGTTTAGAAAAGAAATTTCTGGAGCAAAAGATCCTGTCGCTGAAAGAGCAGACAAAATAAGTGAATATGAGGAAGCGTTTGATAATCCTTACGTTGCTGCTGAGCGTGGCTGGATAGATGCAGTAATTGCACCTAGTGAAACAAGAATCAGAATCATTAGAGGGCTTCGCCAATTAATAACAAAACGTGAAAGTATGCCACCGAAGAAACATGGAAATATTCCATTATGACCAAACCACTTGAATTTGAAATTATTAGAGGAAATCCCACAGCTGATGAGATTGCTGCAATCCACGTAGCTTTGCAGGTTGCGAAGAATTCTTCTGAAGAGTTAGGCAAGCAAAAGAAAAGAATAAGTAACTGGAATAGTCCACAATTTAGATTCAGAAATACTCCACAACTAAACAGTGGCTGGCAATATTCCTACCTACCGGGAGCATGAGTTTTCCTGTAATCCTGGCTTCCGCCTCTCCTGCCAGATTGATGCTTCTTAGAAGCCAAAATATTAAACCAATTGTTATTGCCTCTGAAATTAATGAAAAAGAAATTGAAGCACAATATAAAAACTCAGCAACAGAAGTAATTGTCAAAGAGCTTTCAATTGCCAAAGCAAATTATGTTCTAAATAACAACGTTTCTCTCAATAACGGAATTCTTATTGCTGCGGATTCGATGCTTGAATTTAATTCTCAAAGTCTTGGTAAACCACTCAATGCAGAAAACGCAATTGAGCGCTGGCAACAAATGCGCGGTAAAACTGGAATCTTACATACTGGTCACACTGTAATCAGATTAGATAATAAACAAACGATTACTCGAGTTATTTCAACTAAAGTTGAATTCGCAAATGTTGATGACCAAGAAATTCTTGATTATGTAGCAACAACCGAACCGTTATATGTTGCTGGAGCTTTCACAATCGATTCTCTGGGTGCAGCATTTGTCAAACAGGTACATGGAGATCACAGCAATGTTGTTGGCTTATCTCTTCCAGCGTTACGTGAAATTGTTCGTGAACTTGGACTCTCATGGACTTCACTGTGGGAAATGGCATAAAGTAACAAATCATGGCTAAATCTGGCTCACAAAATCTTTCCATCACAAAAATACTTATTGCTAATCGTGGTGAAATTGCTGTTCGAATTGCTAGGGCTTGTAAAGATTCTGGAATTTCAAGTGTGGCAATTTATGCCGAACCAGACAGAGATGCGCTGCACGTATTGCATGCTGATGAAGCTTATTCACTAAATGGAACTATTGCTTCTGAAACTTATTTATCTATTCCTAAGATTTTAGAAATTGCTCAACGTTCAGGAGCTGATGCAATTCACCCCGGTTATGGTTTTCTTTCTGAAAACGCTGACTTTGCCCAAAGTGTCATTGATGCTGGATTAATTTGGATTGGTCCACCACCTGCTGCCATTAAATCTTTAGGTGACAAAGTTCAAGCACGACATATCGCCGCAAAAGTTGGGGCACCGCTAGTTCCAGGAACTAAAGATCCTGTAAAAAATGCCAGTGAAGTAGTCGATTTTGCTAACCAACATGGTTTACCTATTGCAATTAAAGCCGCATTTGGTGGTGGTGGTCGAGGATTAAAAGTTGCTCGTAACCAAGAAGAAATTGTGGAACTTTATGAATCAGCTGTTAGAGAAGCAACCGCAGCATTTGGTCGAGGTGAATGCTTTGTTGAAAGATACCTAGATCGCCCTCGCCATGTGGAAACTCAATGTTTAGCCGACCAACATGGGAATGTCGTAGTGGTTTCCACCCGAGATTGTTCCTTGCAAAGAAGACATCAAAAACTTGTTGAGGAAGCACCCGCTCCGTTTTTAACTGATGAACAGAGAAGACAACTTTATGATTCATCCAAAGCAATTTTAAAAGAAGCAAACTACGTAGGTGCTGGAACTTGTGAGTTTCTAATTGGGCAAGACGGAACTATTTCATTCTTGGAAGTAAACACTCGTTTGCAAGTAGAACATCCAGTAAGTGAAGAAGTAACTGGCATTGATTTAGTTCGCGAGCAAATAAGAATTGCTAGGGGTGAAAAACTTGGCTATCACGATCCAATAATTAATGGTCATAGTATTGAATTTCGTATTAACGGTGAAGATCCTGGAAGAAACTTTCTACCTGCTCCAGGTCAGTTGAAAGTTTGGAAAGAACCCAGTGGAACTGGAGTCAGAGTTGACGCAGGTTTCAAACAAGGAGATGTAATCGGTGGAAACTTTGATTCTCTACTTGCCAAATTAATTGTTACCGGTGCTACTAGAAAAGAAGCGATCGAAAGAGCTAAAAGGGCACTTAGTGAATTTGAAGCAGAAGGAATTGCTACCGCACTTCCCTTTCATCGAGCTGTGTTAAATGATCCAGCATTTGCCCCAATCGATGAATTACAAAAATTTAGTATTTACACAAGTTGGATTGAAAGTGAATTTAAAAATGAGATTCCTCAATATAAAGATTCATCCACTCCAATTTCAAATGACGAAAGATCCTCATTGGTGCTTGAAATAAATGGAAAAAGAATTGAAATCACTATGCCAAATGGTTTAACTTCTGGTGGGGTTAAACAAAAGAAACCACCTGTGGCAAGACATCAAAGAACAACCCTTGGTTCCCTTGACTCTGATGCGGTGCAAAGTCCAATGCAAGGAACCGTGGTAAAAATCGCGGTTAAGAATGGTCAAACGGTAAGTGAAGGCGAACTCTTATTTGTTATTGAAGCGATGAAAATGGAACAACCTATTTCTGCCCATAAAGCTGGGGTGGTAAGCGAACTTTCTGTTGAAGTTGGTGCATCTGTTGCAAACGGTGCGGTATTGCTAGAACTTAGGGATGCTTCTTAAGTATTTCTTGTGTGACATTTCACATCGAAATGACCATCTTTTGGCTATGCAGCCTTGCCGGGGTCGCCACTAAACTCGAGGTATGGCGATTAGTTCAATGGAACGTGGAGTTGGCTCGGCCACCCGTGCCAAAATTGGTTTAAGACACTTAAGAGTTGACAAGTGGTGGGTTGAACCCGCAATTTCAGTTTTTGTTTTAGTTTCCTTCATTATTTATTCTACGATCAGAGCTTTTGAAAATAAGTACTATTTTGCCGAACCATTAATTTCACCTTTCTATTCACCATGTCTTGCCACCAGTTGTGTTGAAGGGGCTTCGCACTTAGGTCAACCGTTTGGTAGCTGGTGGATTTTTTCTCCAGCACTACTTATATTGATTTTTCCGCTAGGTTTTCGCATGACTTGTTACTACTACCGAAAAACTTATTACCGCGCATTTTGGTTATCGCCTCCTGCTTGTGCTGTAGCAGAACCTCATAAATCTTACTCAGGAGAAACAAAGTCTCCTTTGATTTTGCAAAATTCTCACCGATACTTTTTTATTGCTGGCTTAGTATTCAATGTTTTACTCACCTATGACGCATTAATTTCTTTCAAGAATGCTGAAGGTCAATGGGGACATATGAGCGTTGGCACACTTGTTTTGTTAGCAAACGCAACTTTTCTTTGGTTATATTCACTTTCTTGTCATTCCTGTCGCCATATTCTGGGCGGAAGATTAAAGCATTTCAGTAAACATCCAATTAGATACAAGACTTGGACCATAGTTTCCAAGCTAAACGCACACCATCCAAAATATGCTTGGATTTCACTAATTGGTGTTGCCATGTGTGATTTTTATGTACGACTTGTAGCAAGTGGTTCAATCACTAATTTATATTTCTTCTAAAGGGGAATCATGACCGAAATTGAACGTCACGACTTTGATGTTGTGATCATTGGAGCAGGTGGCGCAGGTTTGCGTGCTGCAATTGAATCCCGTGCCAGTGGCTTAAGAACTGCAATTATTTGTAAATCACTTTTTGGTAAAGCTCACACCGTTATGGCAGAAGGCGGCATTGCTGCCTCAATGGGAAATGTTAACTCAAATGACAACTGGCAGGTACATTTTCGTGACACCATGCGCGGTGGAAAGTTTCAAAATCATTGGAGAATGGCTGAACTTCATGCTAAAGAAGCCCCTGATCGAGTTTGGGAATTAGAAACTTATGGTGCTCTATTTGATCGAACCCCAGATGGAAAAATCAGTCAAAGAAACTTTGGTGGACACGAATATCCTCGCCTAGCTCACGTTGGTGATCGCACAGGTTTGGAACTAATTAGAACTTTGCAACAAAAGATTGTTTCTTTGCAACAAGAAGACTTCAAAGAGTCTGGTGACTACGAGTCAAGAATTAAAGTTTTTGCTGAATTAACTGTCACCGAAATCCTTAAAACTGACGACAAGGTTTCCGGAGTATTGGGCTACTGGCGTGAAAATGGAAAATTTGTAATGTTTCAAGCCCCAGCAGTTGTGTTAGCAACTGGTGGAATTGGTAAATCTTTCAAAGTTACTTCCAATTCATGGGAAGGAACCGGAGATGGTCACGCTTTGGCTCTGAAAGCTGGCGGAAATTTGATGCACATGGAATTTGTGCAATTTCATCCCACCGGCATGGTTTGGCCACCAAGTGTTAAAGGAATTTTGGTAACCGAATCAGTTCGTGGTGATGGTGGAGTTTTACAGAATTCTGAAGGCAAAAGATTTATGTTCAATTACATTCCTGCCATATTCAAAGATAAATATGCTGAAACTGAAGCTGAAGCAGATGGTTGGTATGAGAACCCTGATTCAAATAGAAGACCACCAGAATTATTACCTCGAGATGAAGTTGCTCGTGCTATTAACTCTGAAGTAAAAGCAGGCAGAGGATCTCCTCATGGAGGAGTTTTCTTAGATGTCTCAACACGTTTGAAACCAGAAGTTATTAAGAAAAGATTGCCTTCAATGTGGCACCAATTCAAAGAATTAGCTGATGTTGATATCACACAGCAATCAATGGAAGTTGGGCCAACTTGTCACTACGTAATGGGTGGAGTTCAAGTAGATCCTGATACCGGCGCAGCAATTGGAGTGACCGGATTATTTGCAGCTGGTGAAGTAGCTGGCGGCATGCACGGTTCAAATCGTTTAGGTGGAAATTCACTTTCAGATCTATTAGTTTTTGGTCGCAGAGCAGGAGTTGGTGCTAGTACTTACGTTAAATCACTGTCCACTAAACCAAAAGTTAATGAAACACATCTGGAGAAAGCCTTGAGTTCCGCCCTTGCTCCATTTAATGGCAGCAGTAATGAAAATCCGTTTGTGGTACACCAAGATCTACAACAAGTAATGAATGATTTAGTAGGAATTATTCGCGACGGTACTGAAATGCGTGAAGCCATCACAAAGCTTGAAGAATTAAAGAAACGTGCTAAAAATGTCACAGTGCAAGGTGAAAGACAATTTAATCCTGGTTGGCATTTATCACTTGATCTGGAAAACATGTTGTTGGTAAGTGAATCAATAGCCAAGAGTGCATTAGTAAGAGAGGAATCTCGCGGTGGTCACACCAGAAACGATTTCCCGACCATGGACAAAAATTGGAGACCAAAACACGTTATTACTTCCTGGAACGGCAGCAGTGTTGACACCAAAATTGAATCAATTCCGCCAATGCCCAAGGAATTAGCTGGATTGTTTGAAGAGGAAGAATTAAGTAAATATTTGTTACCAGAAGAATTAGTACAACTTGGAATGGGAGCATAACTAATGGGTTATCTAGCGAAATTACGAGTTTGGCGCGGCAATAAGGAAAGAGGAGAATTAGTTAACTACAACGTAGAGGTAAGTGAAGGCGAAGTTCTACTTGATGTAATTCATCGTTTACAAGCAACTGATAGTCCAGATTTAGCTGTGCGATGGAACTGCAAAGCCGGAAAATGTGGATCGTGCAGTGCTGAAATTAATGGTAAACCAAGTTTGATGTGTATGACGCGAATGAATACTTTCAATGAAGAAGATGAAGTTACTGTTACTCCCCTAAGAGCATTTCCAGTTATCAAAGATCTAGTCACAGATGTTTCCTTTAACTACATAAAAGCTCGCCAAGTTCCAGCATTTAAGGGCCCTGAGAACTTAAAGCTAGGTGAATACCGCATGAAGCAAGTTGATGTGGAGAGAAGCCAAGAATTCAGAAAATGTATTGAATGTTTCCTCTGCCAAGACGTTTGTCACGTTGTTCGTGATCACGAAGAAAACAAAGAGAGCTTTGCTGGTCCAAGATTCTTCATTCGTCTCGCCGAATTAGATATGCATCCATTGGATGAATTAGATAGAAAGCGTGAAGCTCAAGAATCTCATGGTTTAGGAATGTGTAACATCACTAAATGTTGTACCCAAGTTTGTCCTGAACACATCAAGATTACTGACAATGCGATCATTCCAATGAAAGAACGTGTGGTTGATACTAAATATGATCCATTAGTTTGGTTGGGTAAGACAATTACCCGCCGCAAATAACTAAAGCTTAAAAACCAACTTTTTCATAAACACTTTTCAATGTTGCGGCCGCAACTTTCTCTGCCTTTTGAGCACCAGCATTCATTAAAGAATTTAACTGATTTTCATCAGCCAATAAAGTCATAGTCTTTTCCCTAAACGGTTTAATAATCTTTTCCACTACTAATTCCCCTGTATAAATCTTTAAGTCTCCATAACCTTTATTTGTAAATTGAGACTCAATAGTTGCCATGTCTTCATTTGTTACAGCTTTAATAATGCTCAATAAATTTGAAACACCTGGTTTATTGGCTGGATCATATATAATTTCTTTACCGCTGTCTGTTAGAGCGGTTTTAAATTTTTTCATCACCACATCTGGTTCATCCAAGATAAAAACGCATCCTTGTGGAGAAGATTTACTCATCTTGGCAGTTGGGTCTTGCAAATCAAGAATTTTGGCAGATTCTTTAACAATGAAAGCTTCTGGAACCACAAAGGTTTTACCAAATTGATTATTAAATCGAATAGCTAAGTCTCTAGTTAATTCCAAATGTTGTCTTTGATCTTCGCCAACTGGAACACTTTGTGCCTGGTAAAGCAAAATGTCAGCAGCTTGTAAAATTGGATAGGTAAATAAACCAACAGATGATCTTTCTTGTCCACCCTTTTGTGTTTTGTCTTTAAATTGTGTCATTCTGCCTGCTTCACCAAAACCAGTGAAACAACTTAAAACCCAAGCTAGTTGAGCATGCTGTGGCACTTGGCTTTGCACAAATATTGTGCTTTTCAAGGAATCAATTCCAACAGCTAATAGTTGTGCAAATGATGACAGTGTTCTTTTCTTTAAAATTTTTGGATCAAATTCAGAAGTTATGGCGTGTAAGTCCACCACTGCATAAAAGCAATCGTGAGTTTCTTGCATTTGAACCCACTGGCGCAAAGCGCCAAAATAATTACCTATGTGAAAGGAGTCGGCCGTTGGTTGAATTCCTGATAGAACACTTGGTTTCCCCATATTATCTATTGTCCACTATAGGGACTGTTGATATGCGTGGGGCGAGATAATTGGTTTCATGTCTTCTGTTTTCTTCAATCTTGTGGGATTATTCTTGAAAACGTCAGCCCGAATTCCAATTTTGGGTCTGACACTTGCAAAACAAAGGGAGTGAAATGTCGAACAAAACAAGTTCGGGCGGTTTAAAGACTGGAGCAATTGGTCTTTATGCAGTTCTTTTCATGGCGATCGCAAATGCTGCACCAATCACTGCAATGAGCTTCAACGTTCCAATTGCAATTGGTTATGGTAACGGAATTGGCGCATCGGCTGGTTATCTTTTTGCCACAATTGTGTTAACTATTTTCACAATTGGTTTCGTGGCAATGGCCAGATATATTACAACTGCTGGAACTTTCTATGGATTCATTAGCCATGGTTTAGGTCAAGTAACCGGTATGGCAATGGGTCTACTCGCAACAGTTGCTTATGTAATTTTTGAAGGCGCCATTATTGGTGGCTTTTCTTATTTTGCATCAGACACAATTAATTCCTTATTCGGAATTTCTATTAATTGGCTAATTATTGCAATTCTAGGAATGCTATTAATTTGGGTGCTGACTTATTTTGACATCCGCTTAACTGCAGTTGTGCTGAGTGTGACCTTAGTTTGTGAAGTCTTAATACTTGGTGCACTAGGTTTGTCCGTTTTGTTTAAAGGCGGCGGCCCTGATGGCTTAATGTTCAACGAAATTGTCCCAATTCTTCCGGGGTTTGCAAACCTTGAAGCTGGTGCATTCGGAACAGGTGTTGCGCAAGGAACTGCAGCAGTTGGGTTGTTCTTCGCATTTTGGTCTTGGGTTGGATACGAAACAACCGCTGTTTACGGCGAAGAGTCTCGCGATCCAAAAACAATCATTCCTAAAGCAACTCTGATTGCCGTTGTTGGATTAGGACTTTTCTATACATTCCTTTCCTGGATGGTTGTTGCTGGAACAGGTGCTAAAGCTGCAGTTGAAGTTTCTGCAGGTGCAGCGCCAGTGGACTTATGGCTTAACTTAGTTAAATCTAATTTAGGTTCAGGTACTGTTCCGGTCTACAGATTGCTACTTGTAGTTGGTTCATTTGCTTGCGCTATGGCATTTCATAACGCTGCATCCAGATACCTCTATGCGTTAGGAAGAGAACTTCCTAGTGGAAAGATTCGTAACAGCATAGGCACTACTCACCCAGATCACCAATCTCCAGTTGCAGCATCAACAGTTGTTACTGCACTGAACGTATTGATGGTTGTTAGCTTTGCGTTCTTTACAAATGTTTACATTGAAGGCGTAGCCACACCTGCCTTAATTCCTTATGTAAATATTTATGGAGTTCCTTCATTAGTAGGTACTGCGATGATTTTGATCGTGCAAACAGTGTGTTCATTCGCTGTTGTTTCATATTTCTGGATTAAGAAAGTTCATACCGGAAACGTGGTAACTACACTTATTGCTCCACTACTTGGTGCAGCAGGAATGTTGTACGCACTTTACTTACTAGTAACTAACCTAACTTTCGCTGCAGGACTTGCATCCGGAAGTTTGACAGTTAAGTTGTTACCTTGGTACGTCATCGTGACATTCTTACTAGGTATTGGTTATGCCCTTTGGTTGAAATCCAAACATCCTTCAGTGTTTGCTGAAGTGGGCAGAACAGTATTTAAAGAATCACACGAAAGATAAACCAACTAGGGGTGGGTGTAAGGATATTTCTTACACCCACCTTCTGTTTTATGCGAAAGGGCTTTTGAGTTGCCTAAAGTAACGCGTATGGAAATTGATCTTTCGCTAGCAAAACAAATTACTGAAAAATGTGTTGATCAGGCTAAATCGATAAATGTATTAATGTCGGTTGCCGTTGTTGATATGGGCGGAAATCTTATTTCATTTGCCCGCATGGATGATGCCGAAATTGCTGGGCAAACCCTAGCCATAGATAAAGCATTCACAAGTGTTTCAAACAGAATTGCTACTAAAGAATTAGCTGATTTAGTGAAACCTGGTGGTGACTTAATTGGATTAAATTCAGGTGATCACGGGCGATATATAGTTTTTGGTGGCGGAGTTCCTTGTTGGGATCAAGATAAAGTTGTTGGGGCAATAGGTGTTAGTGGTGGAACAAGTATTCAAGATCATGAAATTGCTTTAGTTGGGTTAAAGGTCTTTACCGACGCACTTAAATCTACCTAATAACGCAAGGAATTTTTAAGGTTCAATTCGACTTACTTTGACACGTGAAATTCGTCGCACATCCATGCTTAAGATTTCAAACACGCATTGTTCAGCAATGATTGATTTTCCTACTGCTGGAAGGGTCCCAAGTTTAGAGATAACAAAACCAGCTACTGTTTCATATGGTCCTTCAGGCAAATGAATATGTGTTGAGTCTGCAAAATCATCAAGATTCATCAAACCCTCAACTTCCACCTCACCGTGGAAATCTAAATCACTTACTTCATTTTCTGGTTCATCATCTTCATGTCTAATATCACCAATTAGTTCTTCAACTAAATCATCCAAAGTCACAATTCCTGCAGTGCCACCATATTCATCAGCAACGATCAATAGATGTTGATTTCCATTTCTCATTTGCGCTAAAGCGCTTAATACTGAGGTAGTACCCGGAATTGACTCCACCGCAATTGCGATATCTCTTAATTGTTTATTTGATTTTCGTGCCTCTAATGAAAGTAATTGACGAACGTGAACAAAGCCCAGAACTTCATCAGCAGTTTTATTCATAACTGGGTACTTAGTATGAGGAAGTTTTTCAACAACCAAAGCTGCTTCTGGAATAGTTGAATCTGCGTCAAGAAATTCAACTTCGGTTCTAGGAGTCATTACTTCTCGTATTTCACGATCATCTGCTTCGAATACGTCATCAATTAATGCGCGTTCGTTATCACTTAGCTCCTCGTGTCCTGCTACTAAATCTCTTAAATCTTCGCCACTTAATTCTTGGCGACTTGCACTTGGATCTCCGCCCAGTAATCTGACTATTATGTTTGTGGAACGGCTCAACAGCCAAATAAAAGGTCTAGTAATTCTTGCTAGAAAATCAATTGGATAAGCGGCAAAAAGTGCCCAACTTTCAGAATTTTGTAAAGCTAATCTTTTTGGTACTAGTTCCCCAAAAACGAGTGAGAAATAAGCAATAAATAAGGTGATCAAAATAAATGCGATCACAGATACAAAAGATTCTGGAAAAAATTTATCTAAAACTGGTGATAACACCGGAGTTAAACTTGAGGCACCAAATCCTGCTCCAATAAAACCAGCCACAGTGACACCTACTTGCACAGAGGCTAAGAATCTGTTGGGGTGATCATGTAAATCTTTTAAAAGTTTGCCACGTCTTCCTTTAGATTCAGCAATTCTTTTGACTTGTGATTCTCGTAACGAAACAAGTGCTATTTCTGCTGCAGCAAAGAATCCACCGATCAGGATGAAAAGCAGAACAATTAGGGCACTGACCCAAGTACTCATATATTAAAGATGCTACTCAATCAGTTCGTAGCTGTTAAAGGCTTGAGTCTAGTTGGCGCTTAATTCCAGCCAAATAATCCTCGGTTGTTGCCCAGGCTTGATTTTTACTGATCAAACTGGCTAAATCTTTAGTCATTAAACCTGATTCAACAGTTTTAATGCAAGCCTCTTCAAGTTTTCTAGCAAACCCAATAAGTTCAGTATTGTTATCTAATTTACCTCGATGAACTAATCCACCGGTCCAAGCAAAAATTGAAGCAATTGGATTTGTTGAAGTTGGTTCACCTTTTTGATGTTGACGATAATGTCGAGTCACTGTTCCATGAGCTGCCTCTGATTCAACAATTTTGCCATCTGGTGTCATTAACACACTGGTCATCAATCCAAGAGAGCCAAATCCTTGGGCAACGGTGTCACTTTGCACATCACCGTCATAATTCTTGCAAGCCCACACGTAACCGCCTTCCCACTTCAAAGCTGAGGCAACCATGTCATCAATTAATCGATGCTCGTAAGTTAAACCTTTTGCGTCAAATTGGGATTTGAATTCTTTCTCAAAAATGTCTTGAAAAATATCTTTGAAACGGCCATCGTAAGCTTTCAAGATGGTGTTCTTAGTTGATAAATAAACTGGATAATTTCTATTTAAACCATAATTTAATGATGCTCGTGCAAAGTCTTTAATGCTTTCATCAAAGTTATACATTCCCATTGCCACACCTGAATCGGTGAAATCAGCAACTTGGAATTCCATTGGGCTGGATCCGTCTGCAGGTTGGAAAGTCATAGTCACTTTTCCAGGACCTGGAACTAGAAAATCAGTTGCTTTGTATTGATCTCCATGAGCATGACGACCAATAATTATTGGTTTAGTCCAGGAAGGAACTAAACGCGGAATATTACTAATAATGATTGGTTCACGGAAAATAACTCCACCTAAAATATTTCGGATAGTTCCATTGGGGGACTTCCACATCTTTTTCAAACCAAATTCTTTAACTCTGGCTTCATCAGGAGTGATTGTTGCGCACTTAACTCCTACGCCGTGTTTCTTAATAGCGTTAGCAGAATCTATTGTTACTTGATCATCTGTTTTGTCGCGGTTTTCAATGCTTAAATCGTAATATTCAAGGTTGACATCAAGGTAGGGCAAAATTAATTCATCTTTGATGAATTGCCAAATGATGCGAGTCATTTCATCGCCATCAAGTTCAACTACAGGATTTGCTACCTTAATTTTTGACAATTTTATCCTTTTTTACAGATCTTTTACGTCGGCTTGTTTTGCTCTTACTGCTTCAGCAGCAGTCTTAAGTGCTGTGGTTTCTTCTGCTGTTAATTTGGTTTCAACAACTTTGTTAATTCCTTTTGATCCAATTTCTGCTTCTACCCCTAAATAAACTCCGTTAATTCCATATTCGCCATCAACCCAGGCACAAACTGGCATTACTTGACCAGAGTTAGTAGCAACTGCTTTTGCCATTTGAGCTGCAGCTGCAGAGGGTGCGTAATAAGCAGAACCAGTTTTAAGTAGTGCCACGACTTCTGCCCCACCGTTTCTGGTTCGATCTACTAAGGCATCAATATCTGCTTTCGACAAAACTTCACTTAAAGCTTTACCTTTGACACTTGATTGACTTGGTACTGGAACCATGGTTTCACCATGAGATCCCAGTGTTAATGTTTTTACTTCACTGACGTCAGAACCTGTTTTTTCTGCAACAAAGTTTGTAAATCTTGCGGTATCAAGCATTCCAGCTTGTCCCATAACTCTATTTTTGGGAAACCCTGTTGCTAATTGAGCAAGGGCTGTCATTTCATCAAGTGGATTTGAAACAACAATTACTACTGAATCAGGTGCATGCTTGGCAATGTTTTCTGAAACTTGGCGAACGATTTTGGCATTTGTTTCAATTAAATCCATACGACTCATACCTGGTTTTCTTGGTAAACCAGCAGTGATTACCACGATGCCACAACCTTTGATAGCTTCATAACCTGAACCATCTAAACCTGTGGTTTGGCCAACAATTTTTGTTTCAAAATTTTGAATTGGTCTTGATTGATTCATATCAAGAGCTAAGCCTTCAGCTTTTCCTTCAACTACATCTGTTAAAACAACAGTTTCGAAAATGTCATATTCAGCTAAACGCATAGCAGTGGTTGAACCATAAAAACCTGCTCCGATGACAGCAACTTTACCTGATCTGCTCACGATGTTTTCAGAACCTTTCAAATTAAATTGGAGAGTTAATTCTTACTTCCTATTACTCAAATTCTAGTCAAATACGTAAACTTGGGGTTAAGAGGGCACAACTATAGAAAGAATTAAAAGCAAAAATGAAAAACTAGCCAGCACCACAACATCTATCCACTTAGTCCTGACGTAAAGCCAACCAAGTGTGAATCTTGGCAGTGAGGCACGCAAAACTGCGGCAACTGAGACACCTAGAGAAAAAATCAAAGCTCCAACTCGAAAGTTTATTTGTGTTGCCAGCACTATTCCAATAGTGGTGATAATTAATGGAATAAGTGTGGGCCATTGTCTGCGAATTAATTTTTGCCAACGACCAATTTGCTTAGGGTTTTCATTAATTGAAACTGCACGCAATGCTCTTAACTCAGGATTTGGTTGAGGAGTGGTTGCGCTCATGAGTAAAAGTTTACCTTAAGTCACTTGCTAGATAGACAGCCAAGAGCATGAGGCCTGCACCACTTATGAGTGCCCATCCCACATTTATGTTCGCATTAGGCAAAATCACATCTAAAGCGATTGAAGTAATTAATTGTCCAGCAACACTTGCTAACCCAAAAAGTAAAACACCTAGTGTTCTAATTGTTGCTGCTGCTAAGAAAACAACCACAGCGCCTAATAACCCTGCTGAATATAACCACCACTGACTTGGCCAAGTGGACCAATTCTTACCAAATAAATTCATGACCAAAAGCGCAATAGATACTGCAATCATCGACATGGGAAAGTTTATAAAAGTTGAAACTTGGGAATTTGATGCGTTAGTTACTCGACCATTTAATGCAAATTGAACGGTCACCGCTAAACCTGCCACCACCACTGCTGCAATAGGGATCCAAAGTATTTCGCCTTTAAAGTCAGATACAGATAGCAGAACTGCTGCAATTCCTAGCAGGACTGCAATTAATCTTCTAAAAGTAATTTTCTTTTTAGTTCCAGAACTAAACCCAAATTTATCAACGACAATGCCACTGACATTTTGTGATGCAACCAATACCACTGTAAATAAACCTGTACCGATAATGCTGACCGTACTTGACGCTGTTGAGATATAAACCCCACCAGCTACCCCACCCAGCAATTGCCATTTAGCAAACTTTCCAGAAATCACAGCTTTAAAAAGTTGCTTACCTTTTTTTCTAACTTCAGGGTTAAATAGAAATAGGCCTGTACAAATTGCACCGCCGATGTTAGAAATTAACGCAGCCATAATTCCATCGTTTAGTTCATGGGCTAATTGACCACTAATACTTGCTTGTAAAGTTGCCGCAATACCTGCAATAAATGCCAAAGTTATTGAAATAGGAACGCTAGCTTTTTCAATGAGAAAAATGTCTAACCCCTGTCAAATACATGGTGATTCCAGCTTTCTTGGCTAAAGAAATTATTTCCTCATCGTTTTTAGATCCACCTGGTTGAACTACCGCGGTTACCCCTGCATTAATTAAAATTTGTAATGCATCAGGAAATGGAAAATATGCATCGGATGCGGCAACGCTATTTTTTGCGTTCTCAACACCTGCTCTGTTAACAGCTAATTGGGCTGCATCGACTCTGTTTACCTGGCCCATTCCCAAACCAACTGTTGAACCATTTTTAGCTAACACAATTGCGTTTGATTTTGGTGCCCGCACACATCGCCAAGCAAATTCTAAGTCAGTTAAAACTTCATCATTTAACTTTGCACCTGCTACTAATTTCCATGCTGCAGGATCATCACCTGTTGCTTCGACGTCATCAACACTTTGCATTAAAACTCCACCAGAAATTGTGCGCCATTCCACGCGATGTCCCATGTGAGGTCCTGCAAGTTGCAAAATTCTTAAGTTTGGTTTTTCTTGCAATACTTTTAAAGCTTCTTCGTCAAAAGCAGGTGCAACAATAACTTCAGTAAAAACTTCATTCACTAACTGAGCAGTTTCTTTGTCCACTTTTCTATTGGTTGCAACTACTGCACCATAAGCAGAAACCTTGTCGGCAGCTAATGCTTTTCGATAGGCAGTGCTTAAGTCTTTTCCAATAGCGATTCCACAAGGATTTGTGTGTTTGATAATTGCCACACATGGTTCAACGTGATCAAAAACTGCAGCTCTGGCACTATCGGCGTCAACATAATTGTTGTAAGACATTTCTTTGCCTGCTAATTGTTTTGCCTGTGCAATTCCTTTTTCAGAACTAACCCCTCGATAAAGCGCAGCACTTTGATGCGGGTTCTCTCCGTAACGAAGTATTTGTGATCTGTTAAATGATGCACCAACCCAAACAGGTGAGTCTTGCTCTGGTGTGGACTTTCTAGAAATCCATCTGGCAATCAAGGTGTCATAGGTGGCGGTGTGTGCAAAAGCTTGCGCAGCCCAGGTAATTCTTAAGTTTCTAGATATGCCATTTTTTAAATTACCAATCAAAGTTAAGTAATCACTTGGTGAAACTAATACAGAAACATTTTCAAAGTTCTTGGCTGCTGCCCTAATTAAGGCTGCTCCTCCGATATCAATTTGTTCCATACATTCATCAAAATCTGCACCAGATGAAACTGTGTCGGCAAAGGGATAAAGATTTACCACAACTAAATCAAATGGTTTTATATTTAATTGAGTTAAGGAATTTTTATGCTCAGTTTTCTTGGGATCTGCCAGGATTCCTGCATGAATTTGTGGGTGAAGAGTTTTAACTCTGCCATCAAGTATTTCTGGAAAATTTGTAACTTCAGAAACTTTTGTTACTGGAATATTTAATTCAGCAATGAAAGTGGCGGTTGCTCCGGTTGAAACGATTTCCACACCAGATTCGTTCAGTGCTTGTGCTAATTGTGCTAAACCATCTTTGTTCGAAACACTAATTAGAGCTCTCTTAATTGTTGTTTCACTCATTTTATTTCTAGAGCCCCTTCTCAAATCTTGCTTTGAGCCTAGTCAAATGGCTCTAAAAATCGTGCTGGTCTATCACCCGATGTGACTGCAAACTCGCAAATTAAACTTCCTAGAGTTCTTTTTCGCTTGATAGTTGTTTTTTCTTTTTACGTCGATATCTCCAAGAAAGTACCAAAACAATTATTATTATTTCTCCGATTAAAAACCAGGTCATATTTCGTTGAAATATTTCTTTAGGGCTAACCCCAAAATTTAGTAACAAATTATTACCTAACGATCCAGAGCTTAAATAACCTAACAAGCTCAATATTGTTGAAGTTCCCAAAGCAACAAAGAAAGCATTGACTAGCCAAAAAGATATTTTTTCATTTCGAGTAGATAGTGCCATAATTACTCCCATAAAAATTGGAATAATAATTAGGAATTTTGTCCAAGTAGGCAATTCAGTTGGAATTAACCCAAACCAAGGCCAAGCTGGTAATTGTGAAATGTTTGCCTCAGTCAAAGAAATACTTGAACCAGCACCTAGTGAAACCGTAGCTTTAGTCAACCAAGCCCATGACCACAAAATAAAATTTGGGATCCAACCAATACCTGAAATAACCACCGCAACAATGGCTACTACCCCACCCAATAAGGAAGATTGAACCAGCAACATATTTTCATAATTAAACCCAATAGCAATAGCAACAATCACAAATCCGATAAAAAAAGTAAACAGAATAAATCGTAAAATAGACTTAAGAATTTGTTTTATAAATTCATCCAGATCATCAAATATTAATGACCAAGTTCCACCCACTGTGCCCACTGCATAAATTGACATAGAAACCACCATGATGGTTGGCTTGATCATTACTTCAAACCAATTGATGTTTAGTGGATCTACAAATTGTCTTAAAAGTACGATGACTCCACAATATGAAATTGAGGCAATTGAAACGACCAATAAAGAAATAAAGGTTGGTCGTTTCATTTCGTCATGTAACGCGGATCTAATTGCCCACCTAGAAGATCTATATAACGAAAGTAGCGTTATTAAAATGAAGCCCAAAAATGGCAAAGAAAGCACTGTGGAATTAATAACAATGGGAACACCTTGCATTGCTAAATAACCCCACACCACAACTTTGAAAGCATTTGAAATTGATGTTGAGCTATCTCCTGCCAAAATCCAGGTAGTAAAAATAAGAATTACTGATAAACCAAAAGTTATGAGAAACGTCCACAGTGTTACTAAAAGTCCAGCGATAACAACGCTATGGCGTTGAACTGGAGTATCGGTCACAAATTTATTTTATTGCGGCGCGTAACAAAAGTGCTGTTTCACTTGGAGTTTTACCAACTTTTACTCCGGCTTTCTCTAAAGCAACTTTCTTTGCTTCAGCAGTTCCACTTGAACCTGAGACAATTGCCCCTGCATGTCCCATGGTTTTACCTTCGGGAGCGGTGAAGCCTGCCACGTAGGCAACTACTGGTTTCTTGATATTTGCTTTGATAAATTCAGCTGCTTTTTCTTCTGCGTCTCCGCCAATTTCACCAATCATCACAATTGCTTTTGTATCTGGATCATTTTCAAATTCTCTTAAAGCATCAATATGAGTTGTACCAATAATTGGATCCCCACCAATACCTATTGCTGTAGTAAAACCAAGATCTCTTAATTCATACATCATTTGATAGGTAAGTGTTCCTGATTTGGAAACTAATCCAATTGAACCTTTTGTGGTTATGTCTGCTGGAATGATTCCAGCGTTACTTAATCCTGGAGAAATAATTCCTGGGCAGTTTGGTCCAATAATTCTGGTCTTACCAGATTTTTGTGCGTAGGTGAAGAAATGTGCGGTGTCATGCACTGGGATACCTTCTGTAATCACAACAACTAAGGGCATAACTGCATCTACTGCTTCCACGACTGCTGCTTTAGCAAATTTTGGTGGGACAAAAACTACAGAAACATTTGCACCAGTTGCTGCCATTGCTTCTTGAACTGAATTGAATACTGGAACGTTTTGTCCAGCAACTTCTAAACTTTGTCCACCTTTACCTGGAGTTACCCCACCAACAATTTTGGTACCAGATTTAATCATTCTTTCGGTGTGCTTTTTTCCTTCTGAACCAGTCATGCCTTGCACAATAACTTTACTATTTGCGTTTAATAAAATTGCCATTATTTAACACCTGCTGCTAATTGAGCTGCTCGAGCTGCAGCGTTATCCATGGTGTCAACTATTTCAACATTTTCAGGTTTTGCTTCTTTTAAGATTCTGATACCTTCTTCGGCGTTATTGCCATCTAGTCGAACCACAATTGGTCTTTGAACATAATTTGATCCTGATTTTAAAATTTCAATTGCCTGGATAATTCCATTTGCTACTTCATCGCAAGCCGTGATTCCACCAAATACGTTAACAAAAACTGATTTAACTGCAGGGTCAGACAAAATAATTCCTAAACCATCAGCCATAACTTGGGCAGATGCACCACCACCAATATCTAGGAAGTTTGCTGGTTTTATGCCACCAAATTTTTCTCCGGCATAAGCAACAACATCAAGGGTGCTCATTACTAATCCTGCACCATTGCCGATGATTCCTACGCTGCCATCAAGTTTCACATAATTTAAATCTTTTGCTTTAGCTGCGGTCTCTAGGGGGTCAACATTTTCGGTGTCGACAAAGTTTTCGTTTTCAGCATGTCTAAAATTTGCATTTTCATCTAATGTGACTTTGCCATCTAATGCCACAATTCGATCATCGTTAGTTCTAACAAGTGGATTTACTTCTACCAATGTTGCATCTGTGGCAACAAAAAGTTTCCACATTTTTTCAATCAACACCGCAACATCTTTTTGTACTTCCGTAGGAATACCTGCAGCTACAGATATTTCTAATGCTTTGTTGTTGTCAACACCTGTGAGTGGATTAATTTTTATCATGGCTAATTTTTCAGGAGTGGTGGCAGCAACTTCTTCAATATCCATTCCACCTGCAACACTTGCCATTGAAAGAAATGTTCTATTTGTTCTATCTAGTAAAAATGATACGTAATATTCTTCTTTAATATCTTCTGCCGGAGTTATTAATATTTTTTTAACAATGTGGCCTTTTATATCAAGACCTAAAATGTTTTTGGCTTTTTCTAAAGCTTCAGCCGCGTTATTGGCTAATTTAACGCCACCAGCTTTGCCACGTCCCCCAGTTTTAACTTGGGCTTTCACCACAACTGCGCAATTAAATTCTGCTGCTGCTTTTTGAGCATCCGCTGGGGTGCTCACAACTTTTCCTACTTGTGTGGTTACCCCGTGGGTAGCAAAAAGTTCTTTTGCTTGGTATTCATAAAGATCCACTTTTGTGACTTTCCCCTTATAGAAATCAAATCAACATTCAACAATTCTTCCTAAGCCTATTCACCCACACTTTTTGTTCTGACTTTGAGTCAAATGCCATAAATCACTAACCCACCTGAGTGTTACTGGTGTGACATCGGGCAAGGTTGGGAACAAGATGATCAAAGTTATAGCACCGAATAATCGCTGGATTTCAGGCTCGATCCTGGTCGTGGCGATTGGTTTAACAATTGCGTTGGCTTTGCCATCCAATTTTTCTGGCTCATCTGATCCCGTTGTTGTTGCCGATGCTCCTCAAGAGTTAACGGTGGCTAATCAAGATGTTGGAGCAGCTGATTTACCAATTGTGAAAGTTCCAGTAGCTGCAAATTTAGGAGCTCCTGGTACTGAAGAAAAAATTCAAAAGTTTAAGGCCCAAGCTGCAAACATTGCGGCGCAAGAAGTTGCACGCATTGCTGCTGAAAAAGAAAAGAAAGCTGCAGAACGAAGAGCACTAAGAGCTAAGTACACAGTTAATCCTGCACGTGCTCGTATTTCGGTTGGTTATGCCCGAAAAGGCAGAATTTGGGAATTAGGTTGGCATACCGGAATAGATTTCAACGGTGATTATGGTGATCCTGTTTACGCTGCCAGAGTGGGCAAAGTAATTTTTACCGGTTGGCGCGGTGCATATGGTCGAACAGTTGAAATAAGACATTTAGATGGTGTTGTAACAAGGTATGCCCATTTATCTCGAACCAGAGTTGAAGTGGGACAAGAAGTAGATGTGGGAGAAAGAATTGGAAACATTGGTGCCACCGGAAACGCTTTTGGTGCACATCTACATTTTGAAACATTGGTTAACGGACAATACAAAAATCCTGGTATTTGGTTATGGGGCAACGATTAATTAAAGTTTTTCTACCGGTGCGTATCTAAGTAGTAAACGTTTCACGCCATGAGATCCAAAATCAATAGTGGCCTCCGCGTTTTCACCACTTCCGGCTGTTTCTGTCACTGTGCCCAAACCAAATCTTTCATGCAAAACTTTGTCAGCCACATTAAGAATTAAATATTGCCTAGGTTCTTTTGGTTTACTTGCCCTAGACATCGCAGGTGCTGCACCAAAACCACCAGCTGAAACTGGTTGATTCATTGGTTCAAGTCTTTGCCAACTAATAAGTGAAGCTGGAATTTCATCTAAGAATCTAGAACTGGGGTTATAAGAAGGTGCACCCCAGACAGATCTTGTCACCGATCTGGTTACATAAAGTCTTTCTCTTGCCCTTGTGATTCCCACGTAAGCCAGTCTTCGTTCTTCTGCTAACTCTTTTTCACTAGTTTGTGATCTGGCATGAGGAAAAATTCCTTCCTCCATGCCAGTTAAAAATGTGATGGGAAATTCCAAACCTTTAGCGGTGTGCAAAGTCATTAAAGTGATTAATCCTTCTTCATTTCCTGGCACATCATCAGAATCAGCCACTAATGAAACATGTTCAAGAAATTGTGCTAAACCATTTTCCCCGGCACTATGACTTGCTTCAAATTCTCTAGCCACAGATTCAAGTTCCGTTAAATTCTCCACACGACCTTGATCTTGCGCATCATCTGAGTTGAACAGAATTTCTAAATAACCCGTTTTCTCTAACACCGCATGAACAATTTCAGATGGTTTAGTGTCCGCTAAAAACATATCTCTAAAATTTTGCATCATCTCAGCAAACTCCACTAAAGATGAACTAGCTTTGGTGCTTAGCTCTGTAATGCTTGCTGCTTGCTGAATTGCTTGACCGTAACTTAATTTATTTTTTCGGGCAAAATTATCAATAACATCTTCTGCTTTATCACCAATTCCTCTTTTAGGAACGTTTATTATTCTTCGCAAAGACAGTTCATCATCAAGATTAATTATTGCCCGCAAGTAAGCCAAAATGTCTTTAACTTCTTTTCTCTCATAGAATTTCAATCCACCCACAACCCGGTAGGGCACTCCAATTCTTATAAAAACTTCTTCCAAAGCTCTTGACTGATTATTGGTTCTATAGAACACAGCGATTTGACCATATTTGTAATCATTTTCTTCTCTAAGTCTTTCAATCTCTAAGGCCACAAATGATGCTTCGTCGTGTTCATTGTCTGCGACATAACCAACAATAGGTTCACCACTTCCTGCATCTGTCCAAAGTTTTTTTTCTCTTCTTTCAGAATTTTGGGAAATAACCGCATTTGCAGCAGTTAAAATATTTTGGGTTGATCGATAGTTTTGTTCTAAGAGAATTGTTTTTGCCTCAGGGTAATCTCTTTCAAATTCTTCAATGTTTCTAATGGTGGCACCACGAAATGCGTAAATTGATTGATCGGCATCTCCCACTACACAAAGCTCACCAGGTGTTAATCCTTCTTTTGCAGTTCCCACTAATTCCTTGATTAACATGTATTGGGCATGGTTTGTGTCTTGATACTCATCGACCAATATGTGTTTAAATCTGGTTCGATACTTTTGTTTCACATCAGGAAATAGTTGTAAAACAGCAACAGTGGCACCAATTAGATCATCAAAATCAAAGGCATTTGCACGAGTGAGCCTTCGATCATAATCACCATAAACTTGGGCAACAAGTTTTTCTTGCTCAGTTTCAGCTTTACTCATGTATGTTTCGTGATCAATTAATTCACTTTTCAAAGTAGAAATTTGGTTCGCAATTGATCTGGGACTTAGCGCTTTTGAATTAATATCCAAACTGGCTGCAACCATTGTGATTAAACGCAGTGAATCAGAGGAATCATAAATAGAAAAATTTGTGGTTCTACCTAGCCGAGTGGCTTCTCCTCGCAAGATTCTGACGCAGGCAGAGTGAAAAGTGGAAACCCACATATTCCTGGCTGGAGCACCAACTAATTCGGTGACTCTTTCTTTCATCTCCCCTGCTGCTTTGTTGGTGAAAGTAATAGCCAATATTTCGTGTGGGGCAACTCCGCGATCACTCATCAAATAAGCGATGCGTCTAGTCAGCACTCTGGTTTTACCCGAGCCAGCTCCTGCCACAATTAACAGTGGTGAAACTTCATGAGTAACCGCTGCTCGTTGCTGAGGATTTAAATCATCTAACGCCGATTGATTAACAGACACTGCCTAAGTCTAAGTTGTTACCTATGACTTCACCTGTTCTAACACCACTGGAACTACCTAAATCTGGTTCCAAAGTTTTAGTGATCACTGCACATCCTGACGATGTTGATTTTGGCGCTGGTGGAACTGTTGCAACTCTGACAAAACTAGGTGTGGAAGTTACTTATTGCATCACCACAGATGGCCATCAAGGTGGCGAAGATGAATCAATAAGTAGAGAAGAAATGAGAAAGATCAGAAGAGTTGAACAAAGTGCAGCCGGAAAAATACTAGGTGTTAACAACATTCACTATTTAGGAAAAGATGATGGTTCAATTGTGCCAAGTATTTCCTTAAGAGAAGAATTTGTGCGAGTAATTCGTTTGGTTAAACCCGATATTTTGATCACCCAATCACCCGAAAGAAATTGGGCCCGAATGCCTGCTTCTCATCCAGATCACATGGCTGTGGGAGAAGTTGCGGTGCAAGCGGTTTATCCAGACGCACGAAACCAATTTGCATTCCCACACTTACTTAAAGAAGGTTTAGAACCTTGGAGTGTGCCAAAAATTTGGGT
>Ga0209550_10000243_pt1 | contig 49198 bp, 44 predicted proteins | sample LauGreSuBDMM15SN_2_FD_187567 | JGI IMG/M metagenome (GOLD analysis project Ga0209550, IMG submission 187567) | Freshwater lake microbial communities from Lake Michigan, USA - Su13.BD.MM15.SN (SPAdes) (version 5) | ecosystem: Environmental > Aquatic > Freshwater > Lake | place: Lake Michigan...
ATTTATAAATAAAATTAATTAAAATTATCATATTTTATTGGCGATTTTTCCCATATATAGGAGCATTGGGTGCATCTCCAAATATCAACATGGATGGATACTTTTTAGCATTGTTGCTTACTTCTCTTAAATCTTGAGATACTACTTTTAAGTTTTCAACTGTTGATGAAATTTCACCCTGGTTTGTACTTAGCATTTGATTTAACTTATTCATACTTTTATTCATATTACCAAGTGTATCTTCTATTTTTTCAGGAAGTTTTTGCATACCCGGAGCTCCTAAAAGCTTTCGAATATCTTGGTTGGTTTGACGAAATTCTACTAAGAGTGAATTTGTATTTTTACTCATTTCTTCAATTTGGGCATCTGATACAGCTTTGTCGATACTTGTTATAAGTTTATCCAAATTTATTATAAACTTATCAATGTTTGCTCTATCAATTTTTTGAATCAAATCATCAATAGATGCTCCAATTCTGGTAAAAGTACTTTGGGAGGAGGGTATGACGATATATTTAGGTTCCCAAGAAAAAACCATTGCTGGATTTGAAACAGGGTCTACATAATTTATTTCAAGATATGATGTTCCTGTAAGTCCTTGAGAGGTAATTTTTACCCGCAAGCCTTCTTCTATCATTGTTTGTACTACTGAATTTAGATCCTTTTCACTTACTTTAAATATATCTTGTAATGACATCTTAACTAGTACATATCTGCCTTTATTGAAGTCTGGGCTATTTAATTCTAATTTATATTCATCATGAACAAATGATATAGATTTTATACTCCCAACAGAAACTCCCCTGTATTTTACAATAGAACCAACTGCTAAACCATGCACTGACTCATCAAAATATGTTTCCACTAAAATTCTTTTTTCAAAAAGAACACTAGCGCCTAATAAAAATATAAATACAAGTAGTATAATCAAGCTACTAATCACAAAAATTCCAATTTTGAAGTGCTTGGATTTATTTTTCATTTATTACTCCTTATATATTTGACCCTTTACGATTAAAAAAAAGTTTTACCCATGCATCTGTGGAAGTTTCTTTTAGTTCAATCGGTTTCCCAGAAGCGACAATTGATTTTGTTTTTTTATCCAACATAATTACTCTATCTGCAATAGTATAAATACTTGGAAGTTCATGGCTGACAATAACAAAAGTAATTCCTAAATTTTTTGACAGAGAAAGGATAAGTTCATCTAACTCTGCAGATGTGATGGGATCTAAACCTGCTGATGGTTCGTCTAAAAAAAGAATTTCAGGATCTAGTGACATAGCCCTAGCAATTGCAGCTCTTTTTTTCATTCCTCCACTGATTTCAGAAGGCATATGTTCAGAAAAATTTTCTAAGCCAACTTGCTTTAGTTTCATCATTGCAACCAATTCAATTGCATCATCTGGCAGTTTTGTAAATTCTTTTAAAGGGAGAGATACATTTTCTACTAAATTTAGAGATCCAAAAAGTGCACCCTGTTGGTACATAACTCCAAATTTCTTTAAGATATTTTGTCTTGCATTGTCCTCTGAAGACACAATATTTTCATTGTCAAAAAGGATTTCACCTGAAATGGGTTTGATGAGTCCAATCATAGTTTTCATCAAAGTGCTTTTTCCACAACCAGATCCACCCAAAATTATGAAAACTTCTCCCCTCTCAATATCAAAAGAAATCATGTCTAATATTTTTTGAGTTCCGAGGACTACTGTCAAATTTCTCACTGAAATAATATTATTCATTATATCCCTAATATATAAAATAAAATGGAAAATAATCCGTCTGTAATACTAATTGCTATGATTCCACTTACTACTGCATTTGTTGTAGAGGCACCTACTGCAGAAGCTCCTTCTTTAGTCTGCATTCCTGAGATACATCCAATGGCTGAAACTATAAATCCAAAAGTAAAAGATTTTAAAAATCCACTTAAAACATCCGTATATTTTACTGATGAAGTCGCTTGGTTTATGAATGTAACTAGTGGATATCCAAAACTCATGATCACTATACTAGATCCCAACAGTCCAAAAAAAATCATAAAAATAGATAACAAAGGTGAAATAATTAGTCCAGCTATGATCCGGGGTAAAACAAGGTAATAAATTGGATTGAGTCCCATTGTCGTCAGAGCATCTAGCTCTTCGTTGACTTTCATTGTACCTATTTCAGCTGCAAAAGCTGATCCAGACCGTCCTGCTAGGATAATGGCAGTCAAGAGAGGGCCTAGCTCCCTAAATAGTGAAAGACTCACCAAATTGGCAACGAATACTTCTGCGCCAAATCGTTCCATGGGAACAGCAGATTGAAATGACATAATTAGTCCAAATAAAAATCCTATTAGGCAGATTAAGAAAAAAGCATCTACACCTGCTTTTTCAATCACCAGTAAGACTTCAGACCATCGTACATTTTTAGAGGGATATTTAAAAAATCGTAAGAAAGAATATGATATTTCTCCTATATACTCTATTGTCATTTCTAATTGAGAAAGATTGTCTTCTATAGCCTTCCCAATTGTTTCAACACTCATTTTACCTTCCTGAATAGGAGCTTGTTTAGTAGTATGTAAAGATTCAAAATTATTTAGAAGAGAAAAAAATTTTGGATTTAAATTTTTAATTTCATATTTTTTATTTGATTGGATTGCATTTTGCTTGAAGTGAAATAAAAGAGCTATGCCAATTCCATTGCAATTTTCAACTTCAGAGGCATCTATGAGGATGTACTCTATTTTTTCATCTTGAAATAAATTATTATATTTACTCCATAAATGACTTGTGGTGACATCATTTAGAGTATTATTTAGAACAATAGTCCCAGTGTTTTCTGGGGATGTAGAGTTCGGGCTAGAGTAATTTACTTCTTCTTTCATTTTTCACTGTACGATTCCAATTTATTTTTCAATAATTCTATTTTATTTTTTAATCAAATAAATCAAGAGCATTTGTATCTATAGGTTAGTTTTGGTATTGGTTTTTGACCATTCTTTCTAAAAACTTAAATACTTTTCTTTTAAATAATTATTTGAGTGTAAATATCGGTAAGGATTTGAGGACAAGTACTTTAATAATAATTTATAATTTAGCATAGACTTACAAATGAAACTTGTTATTATTAGTAATTATTTGGCAACTCTATAAGAGCAAGGCATACATGAAGAATTCTATTCTATCTATTCAGTTAATAAAAATAGTAGCCTTGTTTTTCTATATAGGAATTGTTCATTTCTTATCTGCAATTGAACCAGATGCAAAAAAGAAAGTTTTCTGGCCCTTGGATATGAAGTTACCTATTTCTGGTAGTTTTGCTGAGTATCGGAATTCTCACCTTCACATGGGGTGCGATTTTAAAACTTACGGAATCAATGGTTTTCCTGTTTTAAGCGTATTTGATGGGTATGTCTCAAATATGAGCTATTCGGAAAATGGATACGGTCTTAGCATTATTCTAACATCCCCCTCATTAAATTTAAATGCACGGTATGCTCACTTAAACGATCTATATGGAAATGTGGATGGTTTAGAAGAGTTAAAGCAGAGTTTACGACTTTTGGGAAGTACTTCAGGATTTTCTGTAAAATTAAAACCAGATATGTATATCACAAAAGCATCTAATAAATTAGCTCGTTCTGGAGAAACTGGCTCTGGGGTATCTCATTTACATTTAGAGCTATATGATTCAGGTGGCTATTACAATCCTTTAAATTTTCCAAATTATAAACAAAATGATGTCACACCTCCCGTAATACAATCAGTTTTTATTGATTCCGATTCTGGAGATTCTTATACGTTAATTGCGAAGAAGAATAATGAACTTGAATATATTCTTGATACTCCAATGATTAAAGCAAATGGTAAATTGAAGATAAGGGTAGCAGGTTATGATTATATGACTTCTCGGAATCGAAATAATGTATATAAAATTAGTCTTAAGAGTTCAGAAAAGGTTATATTCGAAAAAATTTTAGATCAGATGTCTTATAAAGATGCATCACATAGGGAAACTTTGTACGATATAAATAAGTCATCGTTGAGCCCAGCAGTGTACGTTTATAATTTATTTCATCAAAATTCCTATTCTTTTAATTTAAAAGATGTTTCGGAAAAGGGTAGAGTTGATTTTAAAATTGAATTGTCAGACACATCTGGGAATATTTCATCAACAACTGTAATTATACAATTAGGACAAAATGAAACCAAACCTAACAAATCTCAGGTAACATTATTTTCATCTGAAGATTCTATATTGAGTTTAGATTATTCTACAGCAAAAATAACAGGAGATGGTGGAATTGAAATAAAGAAAGTAAGTAAACTTGCAGAAGAGTACAGTTTTCCTGGTTTTTTACAGATGAGTGAAGCTTATGAAGTCAAAGCAATTAATTTCGCATGGAAGGGGGAAGCTAAGGGATCATTTAGAGGTAATTTTCCCGATAAAGATCAAGATATTTATATTTTTGATACAGCATTTAAACAATGGGTTCCTCTTGTATCTAAAAAGAGTAATGGCTATTTCCAATTTTCTTTGACTCGTCTAGGAATTATTGCTGTCATGAAAGATAAAACTCCTCCTGTGATCAATTATCCTTATCTTGTCAATAGAGATTTTAATTTACCAGAAGTAAAAGATTCTAGGATGTTAGAAAAATTTTATGCAGTTTATGATAGAGGATCTGGTATCTCAGGAAATATAAAAGTACTTTTTGAAGGAAATCCATATCCATTTGAATATGACAAAGATAGAGGATTTATTAAATTAGAAATACCTTTGGTGTTAAAAAAATATAAAAATTTTTATATAATTCAAATACAAATTCAAGATAAAGCTGGAAACTTATCTCGATGGTTCACAGACATAGTATCACTCTAATGTTAAAAAATCTACGTGGAAAACTTTCATTTAGCTTTATTTTCTTAAATATAATCTCTGCATTCATTTTATCTCTAACCATTTATTTATTATCCTTAAGTATGTTCATATCTGATTTCAGAATGCATAAATTATCTATAGCTAACTTTATTTCAAAGTTTTTAGATCCTCAAGAGCATGTTAAATTTAATTCACAGGAAGCTTTAAATATTTCAAAGTACAACTACTTAAATTTATTTAAGAGTTATTATGAATATGAAAAAAATATTAAATATATATATACTCTAAATTATGATAATAAAAAAAATAAGTTAACCTATGCGATTGATTCTAATTCTATTGATAGGACTACAATTTGGATAGACTCAAAAATATTTTCTTTAAATGCAACTATTGAAAATGGTAAGATAATTATTGATTATGACGCTCAGAAGTATTCTAAAAATTTTATTTTTCCTATAAAAACAGACACTGGAAGTACAAAAATAGATGTAGTATTTTCTGAAAATCAAAATATGGTAAACTTACTCATTAATTCAATTTTATTATTTGAAATAAATATTGTTGAAGATTCTTTACTATTAAAATTTAAAGAAGAGTATCTCAATAAAGTAAATAGAAAAATTGATAGTAGTTTTAGTTATAAAAAGGTAAGTTATCCAATTAATTTTACGTATACCCAAAAATTATTAAAAGAAACTAATCCAGGGATGGATTATATTGAATCTCAGGAGAATATTGAGAAAGTAATTAATATAGTACAATCCAATACAGATTTTATTGATGATGAGCCAACAATGGGTAATTATGGTTTCTACTTAAGTGCCTATTCATTAATAAGAGATGCAAATAATAATCCCATTGGTGTAGTTGTAATTGAAGTAGATGATAGTAAAATTTCTGAATATAAAAGTAATTTAGCTATTATAATTATTGTTGTATTTTTTATAACAGTCTTATTTAGTATTTCCATTTCCTTAGTTCTTGCTAATTATTTTACAAAACCATTGGGGCTTCTAATCAATGCAGTGGAAACCCTAGGCTCAGGAAATCTAGAGGCATTAGTAGATATTTCTTCTGATGATGAGTTTGGCAGACTTTCAAAAAGCTTTAACTTAATGGTTAGCAACTTAAAAATTGCATCAGAAGTGCAATACAACTTAATTACAGAAATTTCTCAGTTAAATGATAGTTTGGAACAGAAGGTAGCAACCAGAACAAAAACTATCCAAGCCCAGTCAATTGAGTTAGAAAAACAGATCCATATAGCCCAAAAGATCCAGATGTCTTTGTTACCAGAGGCTATTCCTGATATTGAAAGTGCTAGGGTAAGCTTCAAATACCAGCCCATGATGGGGGTAGGGGGAGATTTTACAGATTTTTATTATAAAAATAACGATGAACTAATTTTATTCATCTGTGATGTATCTGGTCATGGTGTTCCAGCTGCCTTTCTAGCAACTATGGTGAAAATGACACTCCAGACCTGCTATGAAAGCATGTTGCGACCTGCTGATTCCTTGCGTAAAATCCATAAATCTCTTCTCGGAAAAATGAGTGGTCATTTTATTTCAGCGATGTACTGTTCTATCGATTTATCTACTGGGGTTATGAAGTTTTCTAATGCGGGGCACCTTGCACCTGTGCGAGTCAGCAAAGAGGGCGAAGTAAACTATATTCAATCCAAAGGAAGGGTTATTAGTGAAATACTTCCTGTTAAAGTAGAGGAGCAAACCATTTTATTGTTGCCCGGGGATAAAATTATACTTTATACCGACGGTATAACAGAAGCCAGAAACACTCAAAATGAAATGCTTGGTGATGAAAGATTTTTAAAGATCATCAAGGATAACTATAAATGTTCAACAGCAGAAATGTCTGCAACAATCTATACATCTGTTTTATCTTTTACTGGAAATGTTACAGGACAATTTACCGATGATATTACTATCTTAACTGCCGAATACTTAGGTTAGGAGTACGGTCAGGAGGTAAAAATGAATCCAATTGAAAAGTACGGTTCAATATTTTTTTTCTTACTTTTCTTTACGTTCTGTGCAAGTAATCATTCCAGAAGCTCTATGAAAGGGACAGAAGTAGAGTATGAATATCCAAATTGTGGATGTAGCAGTGGCAATGCCCATGTTGTCTACACACAGGGTGCGCAAAAAACACTCTTTGAGGATGGAATTGTTCGGTACTCCCAAAGGAATCTACTAATTCTTGATCCAAGACTAAGAGAAGAATTTATAGAATTAGATCCAAATTCTGTTGTTCTTCAAAATTATTATACCAAAGAAGATATCCCAGTGATTGTTCCAAAGGCTCGTGCAGTTGTAACCTTTGATGAATCTCACCTATTACAACCAAAACCCTTTTTAGAAGAATATGGAGTCAAAGTCTATAAAAGGAGGGGTTCGGGACTGAGGGGATTAGAAGCTATCAAAGGATTCCAACGACAAAATAAAGGTGTAGAATCTTATGAAGACACTGATAAATTTGTGGGTGACAGAGTTGACAATGTAGGAAAAATAAAAAGCAATTAAAAATCTGTCAAACTTTACATGGAGATGCAGAATGGATTACCATTCAAAGTATAAGGTTGGAGAATTCGTAGAAATTGTTTCTTATCAAAGACCAGATGGTTTTATTGAGAAAACTAGTTATCGTGCTAAGGTATTAAAAGTAAATTATTTACCTTATATAAATTATCTTATCAAAGATCTATACTCACCCTCACCGCCTATTTGGGTGATGGAACAATCCATTCGTGAACTTTCAGAAGAAGAGGAAGCATACCATCTTCAGGCTAGAGACTAAAAATTAAATTTTAGTCTTTGTTAGTGCTCTTTCAATATCTTTTATAATATCATCAATGTGTTCTAAACCTGTTGAAATACGGATGAGTCCAGGTTCAATGCCAACTAATTTTCGATCTTCTTCAGTTAACTTAGAGTGGGTTGTGGAAGCTGGATGTGTTGCAATGGTTCTTGTGTCTCCAAGATTAGCACTGTGTGACATCATCTCTAAACTATTTAAAAAATTTTTACCTCTCTCCACCCCCCCCTTTACAGTGAATGTTACAATTCCCCCACCTAATTTCATTTGTTTTCTGGCTAGTTCATACTGTGGATGAGATGGTAAAAAAGGATACTTTACTTTTTCTATCTGGGGATGCCCCTCTAAATAAGTTGCCACCATATATGCATTTTCAGAATGCTTTTCCATCCGAATTGCAAGGGTCTCTAAACTTTTAGAAAGAATCCATGAGTTAAAAGGGGACATAGCAGGTCCCGAATGACGGGCAAAAAATCGTAAATCTTTGATGAGATCTTTATTTCCAACGATAGCCCCACCAATAACCCTTCCCTGTCCATCTATATACTTTGTAGCAGAGTGAATGATCAAATGTGCACCATAATGCATTGGTTGCTGGATATAGGGTGTGCAAAAGCAATTGTCGACAGATAGAATGAGTTTATGTTTGGATGCCAGTTTTCCCAACCAATCTAAATCTATGATATCAAGTGCTGGATTGGAAGGTGTTTCAACAAAAATCATTTTTGTATTTCGTTTAATTAGGCTTTCCCATTTCTCTGGCTTGGCAATATCGGCATATGTGTACTCAATATTCCACTTGGGAAAAATTTGGGAAAGAATTTGGTGAGTGGATCCAAATACAGATCGTGATACTAGAATATGATCACCTGATTTTAAAAGCCCAGCCATACTTGTGAATACAGCCGACATTCCAGATGCAGTTGCAATCCCATCTTCTGCCCCTTCTAAAAGGCAAATTTTTTCTATAAATTCAGAGTTGTTTGGATTTGAAAATCTTGTGTAGATGTTCCCTTGCACTTCATCTGCAAAAAGAGCCCTGGCTTGTTCAGCATCTTCAAATACAAAGCTGGAAGTAAGATAAAGTGGTACCGAATGTTCTCTATTCTCGGTTCTCTTTACTTGCTTTCGAATCGCGATTGTTTCAAAGTGATCGGACTCTTCCATTCTTAGTACCTAGGTATGTTGGAATCAATTTCACTAGACCAAGCTAAAATTCCTCCTTTGAGGTTTAAAAGATTTTCGTACCCAAAGTTTTTTTGTAATTCTACAATTGCATTAGAACTCCGTTTTCCACTCCTGCACATAATAACAACTTTTCTATCTTTAGAGATTTCTCCTGTTCTTGAGCTCACTTGTCCAAGGGGAATTAGCTTCCCTCCAATGTGGGTCAGGTCGTATTCATTGGGTTCCCGAACATCAACCAAATCAAAGTCAACACCTGAATCTTTCCATTTTTTTAGTTCTTGCACATCTATTTCTTTTACTTCGTCGGGATTATGGCTCATGGATTATTCTCCTAATCTAGTACCAAAAAAAATTTAAAAATCATAGGTGCTAGTTTTTAATTATAAATATTCTAAATAGTAAATCGTAACGTTCAATATGACCAAATAAACTCTTCGGAAAAAGGCTTCTAAAGGATAAAAATAGTTTCTGTAAAAAGAAATCCTCATTAAATATCTATTTTCATTGACTCGATACGCAAAAAAAAAATAATGAAGTTCGTTGGAGAAGTGTCAGAGTGGTCTATTGTGCATCGTTGGAAGCGATGTGTGTGATGAGCACCCCGGGTTCGAATCCCGGCTTCTCCGAGGATTCCTATGAGCCAGCCCTACCTAGTTTTGGCACGAAAATATCGACCCCAAACATTTCATGATGTCGTCCACCAAGAAATTCCTATCAATGCCATTAAAAATGCTCTCAAGCACAATAGGGTGGGTCACGCATATATCTTTTTTGGTCCAAGGGGTGTTGGCAAAACAACCATAGCTCGGATTCTTGCTAAAAGGTTAAATTGTGAGCATCCAATAGAAAATGAGCCTTGCAATGAGTGCCATTCCTGTGTAGAAATCACTCGTGGGATCTCCACTGATGTGATAGAGATCGATGCGGCCACCAATCGAAAAATAGACAATATTCGGGATTTAAAAGAAAGCGTTCAGTTTAGTCCGATGGGTGGAAAGTACAAAGTCTATATCATAGACGAGTTTCATATGCTCACTCCTGAGGCATTCAATGCTCTTTTGAAAACATTAGAAGAGCCTCCTGCACATGTTGTCTTTATTCTGGCAACTACAGATCTCCACAAAGTTCCAGAAACTATTCTATCTAGATGCCAAGATTTTGTATTTCAGAAAGTTTCCACCGCACTCTTAGAAGAGTATATAGAAAAACTTTGTAAAATTGAAAACTATGAGTATGACAGAGAAGGTTTATTTTGGATAGCCAAAAAGGGAGATGGCTCTGTGCGCGATACCCTTTCCTTCATGGAACAAGCTGTAACATTTACAGATGGAAAGTTAACAGGTTCATTAGTAGGAAAAATGATTGGGTACAGGGGAATTCAAACTTTTCAAGATTTACTAAGATCACTTATAGAGGAAAGAAATTCCCAGGCAACCCTCTTAATTTTGGAAACAATTTTCACTCAAGGAATAGATTTAAAAAAATTTCTCTGGGACTATTTAGACTTTATCCACTCCTCAATATTGCTAAAAGAAAATATTGTCTCTAGGGAAAGTATAAATTTTTCCATTGAAGACTCAGCAAAAATGCAAAGCTTTGTCAAAGATTATCGTATGGAGTCCCTTCTTTTAATTTCTGATCGAGTGTACTCAATGTATGACAAGCTTATAAATGCCCGACTGCGAAACTCCTATGAAATAAAAGTTTTTTTTGAAATCCAATTTAGAAAATTATTTTATGATTTAAGCAAACCTTCAATTGCTGGTATTTTGGCTAAAATTGGAGATCTAGGGGAGCTTGTGCAAAAGGATTTAAATCACTTGCCTGTCTCAAAACCTGAAAATACTGTGGAAGTGAAACCAACTACTATTGTGAATGATGTAGAAGGTTCAATAAAAGATACATTTTCGGGTGTTGAAGTAGATGAATACCCCGACATACAATAGAGGTATAAAATGTTTGGTAAAAAAATAGATCAACTAGCAGATACATATTCAAAAGTCAAAGATATGAAAAAGAATATGGCTGCGGCACAGAAGAGGATTTCCTTGATCCGTGTAAGTGCTACTGCGGGAGCAGGCATGGTAGATGTGACAGTTAGCGGTGATGGAGTGGTCACAAATATAAAAATCAACAAAGATCTTTTTGAGGGAGAGGATGTAAAGATGATGGAAGATCTTATCATCTCCGCTACAAATGAGGCAATCAAAAAATCAAAAGAAGCAATGGCGCATGAGTTAAAATCTGTGACAGGTGGAATGGATCCAGGTGAGATTGGAAAAATGTTTGGCTTAGACGGTGACTGAGAAGATCCTCGATCGCCTACTCACTACTTTAACATCACTTCCAGGGATTGGAAGAAAAAGTGCACTGAGAATTGGGTTTCATCTCTTAAGAATGGAACCAAAGGCTTTTAAAGATTTCTTAAATAATTTACAGCTAGTTCGAGATAGTATCACTTTTTGTGAAATTTGTGGTGGTATGACAGAAAAGCAAATTTGTGAAATTTGTGAATCTCCAAAAAGATCTTCTGCTATAATTTGTGTAGTCGAAAAATCAGAGGATATATTTTTCCTTGAAAAAACAGGAGAAATCAGAGGAAAGTACCATGTCTTAAACGGCGTGATTTCTCCACTAGATGGAATAGGTCCAGAAAAACTTAGAATTATGGAACTTTTACAAAGAATAAAAGACTTTCCTGTAGAAGAATTATTGATAGCAACCAATCCAACACTTGAAGGGAATGCTACTGCATCTTATATCTCAAGTTTACTCAAAGATACACCTGTTAAAATCACACGTATTGCACATGGAGTTACAGTAGGTAGCACATTGGAGTACGCTGACCAATACACTCTGGGCATTGCTATAAAATCTAGAACAACTATTTAAAGAATTCCATATCTATAGTTTTTTTCATAACTTCAATTTCAGTATCTAATTGCATTACAGTTTTTTCCATAATCTTTTGTTGGTACTTATCTATAGAATCACCTATAGAATCTAAGACAGAAGGAACTTTATGTAGAGAATTTTTGATTGTTTCATCTTTAACTTCAATTTTATTTAATTCATAGTACTTCTGTAAAATTGTGGAAAGAGAATCTAAAATATAATTTAAGAAGTGCCTTGAGTTTATAAATTCACTTGGATCATTTTTTAGTGCATCAATGAGTTTAGATAATGAAATATTAATTTTATTAAGTTTCTGTTTTATATTTGAATCAGAGTTTTGTAACTTTAATTTATTAAATATTTCAATTTTTTTCTCTATACTTTCTTTGACATCGTAATACATTTTTTGAGATAAATCATCGAGTTTGCTATTAACAATTGATTTTTCTATTTTCCTTTTTTTTAATGAAGTAAATATAGATTTAAAGGGTGAGAGAAAGTGATTATATGACTTCCCATAAGATATGGAGATAACTGACCAACCAAGGGTGATGAAATGAACAGTTCCAATTCCTATGTATGCTATAAATCTAAATAGTTTAAATATATTAAAAGAGTCAACTGCATTTGTATATGGAAAAAGTTCTGGCACAGCCCAAAACATTCCAGCCAATAGCAATTGAAAATATCCTGCCTCTATTGCTTGCTCAACAACATACTCTGATTTTCTTTGAAAAATTGAAATAAAAATAGGAACGATTATAGATAAAATTGCTCCTTCATGCAAATGTAAGAAAGGTGTGATAGCAAGGATGTATGTCAAAAGAGAGCTTACATGTGCATATCTTGCCCAAACAATTTCTTCTTTGTTTATGGGAGCAGGGAGAGTTTCTTTCATTAAAGTTGATTTTTAGCTTCTAAGAGTCTTTGTTTTAGATCAAATTCTAGCTTATTTAATTCAGTTTCAGCAGAAATTCTTTTTTGTTTTCCTTCCATTTGGATTTTTAAAGTTTCGTCAATCGTACTAATTAGATCATCATTTATCTTTTTTAGTGTTTCAATATCAACAATTCCCCGTTCTGATTCTTTAGCAATTTCTATGCTTCCTATTTTGAGGAGTTCAGAATTTTTAGTGAGCATTTCATTGGTTGCATTTGTTATTTCTTTTTGAGCATCCAGTGCTTTTTTTTGTCTTACTAAACCTATGGCTATTACTATGTGGTTTTTCCAAAGTGGGATAGTATTTAAAATAGATGTTTGTATTTTTTCTATTAGAAGTTGATTGTTATTTTGAATAAGTCGTATTTGTGGAGCCATTTGAAAAGATAAAGTCTTACTTAGTTTTAGATCATATATCTTTTTTTCAAAACGATTAACCATCTGTATAAGATCCTGGTACTTTTGTGCGTCTAACGGATCTTTTGATTTTTCTGCCTTTTCTTTCATATCTGGGATGGTAATTTCTATTAGCTCTTTAAGTTTTAGCTCACCTGCAATTATGTACAAATAAAGCTCTTTGTAATACTCAAAATTTTTATTATAGAGCCCTTCAAGTAGTTGAATATCTTTTAATAGGTTAGTTCTCGCACTGTGAAGCTCATCAATAATTTTCTCAATTTGGAAACTTACTTTTTCATAACGTGAAATAAATTTCTTTGTGGAACTTACAAATTCTGATAGAATTGGTATTTTAGCTAAAAAGCTTTCATCTGCAGAGAGACTTCCTATATCCATCTCTTTAATTTTTAGCATTAGATTATTTAAAATTTCACCTGATTGTCCTGCATCTTTGGACTGAATTTCTTGTAGTACATTATCTGAAAACTCAGAGATTTTAGTTTGAACACTCACCCCATACTGAATGATACCTTGTGAATCGTTCAAATTAATTGATTTAGATATTTCTTGAACTTTTTGCTTTTCAGATGGAGATAGCTCAGAATTTAAATTATTTGGATCTGAGGATAGAGCAGATTTTTCTTCCATGAATACTCCTTAGTAAATAGGTGGGCAAAACATATCTACTATGAATACTTCCAAAAGAATAATAGGCAAGAACATAAATCCATACAATAAAAAATTATTGCTTCCAATCACTAAAATAGCAATCAACCTATCAGAACCAGTTTGGTATAATGATTTAGCAATTATAACTTCATAACTTGAAAAGAATAAACATGACAAATAAACTAAAAATAAACAGATTAGAAGTAATTTCTTAAATCTATCGGTATATGTAACTTTTGCAATACCACCCAAAATACTTCCAATGGTAACCATTGGTACGGATGCTATAAACAAATAATTTAATTCTAAATAACTTCCAAATGGAACTTCAAAGTACTTTGGGATTCCAAAATGAACACCTACCGCTAAAGACATCCAAAAAAACAATGCAGCTAAAAAACCTTTAAACATATTATGAAAGAAATATCCTATGATATAAATCTGTTAATAAAATATGACTGGGATCTAATCTATCTTTGATTTTTTTAAATGCATCCATAACTTCTTTTTTAAAGATTTTCTCTGCAATGACGGGTCTCAATGTACTATCTTTTGCAAAATAAAATTTTCCTTTATTATTTACAACTATTGCATCTAATTCATATGCTAATTCCCAAATTTTACTTCTTGTAATTTCTGTTACAGGAAAATCTAGAGCTAAAGAATAACCATCCACACTGTGGCTAAGTAAAAAATTGTCTTTTCTGTGCTTTTTAAATACTGCTAAGTAAGACACGATATTTCTTTTTTGACAGTGCTCTAGAATTTCTTTCATACTTTTGAGAGCATCTTCTTTGGGAATAAATACTTGGTATTGGATCATGCTTCCTGGCTTATAAATATATTTCCAATTGGGAACGTAGTCTAATAGGAAAGCGTACTCTGCGTGTCCCTGCTTGTATGGCTTAGATAAAAGTGTTCCAGAAAGGAATTTCAAAGAATTGATAAACTTCATACCAAATCGATTTGAAAAGGGGTACATAAATAGCCACATCCAAGACTTTGGCACGATACCAAAAAATCTAGATGGAAGATGTTGATGGATCACTTTGCGATTTTCTAAAAAATTAGGATCTTCATTTTCAGGAATATAATTTCCTTTATGAATTTGACCTCTTCCCAAAGAGCTGCCAGAAGCGAATGCATCTATCCATCCAACAAGGTAGTCAGAAGTTTTATAATTTTTATCAAAGTATTCAATCATTTCTTCTAGTGAGTGTATGGGGACAGGTGTAACACTTAGCTTACCAGAATATATTTTTTTCAATTTGATCTTGATATCTATAAAGCATCCAAGCATTCCCAACCCGCCGATTGCAGAATAAAAAATGTCTTTGTTTTGTTCTTGGCTACAGATTAATAAGTTTCCCTCAGGAGTTAAAAGAGTAAATTCTAGTATGTGTTCACCAATGGGTCCCATGCAAAAATTATTTTTCCCATGTATGTTCATGGAGAGAGCTCCACCCAAAGTTGGAAACATTGTCCCACTCACCACGGGAGGCCAGTATCCTTTCTCAATAGTTGTTTCCCAAAGTTGCTGGATGGTCACTCCAGATTGTGCTAAGATGACTCCATCTCTACACTCTCCATCCAAGATTTTATTGAACTTACTCATATTGAGAATAATTCCATCATCTATAATGGATGCATCTCCGTAACTACATCCCCCTCCACGAAAGGCAACTTTTAGTTTATGCACTTTTGCATAGGAAAAAATAGATTTTATTTCCTCTAATGTTGTTGGGGTCATTACAGGAACTATAACTGAATGTGACATTCCCCAGGATTGAACAATACTTGATTCAGGTATTACAATTGATAGTGATGAATTAGAATCAGTCATACGCTTAATTTCTTGAAAATAAAGGATGGAATATTTTTTATAATAAATCCTACTAACCACCACCTAGAAGGAACATATATATCTTCTTTTCCAGAATCTGCAGAATCTATGATTATGGAAGCTGCTTTATTTGCACTTATTACCCAAAAAAGACCCTTCATACCTTTGGTCATTGCTGTGTCTATGAAACCAGGTTTGATAGTTAGAACCATGACTCCTTTTTTTGAGAGTCTATTCCGCAATGCTTCTAAGTATGTATTTAAGGCTGCTTTGGATGTATTGTAAACAGGATTTCCTACTCTTCCCCTATCACCAGCTATAGAGGAGATTCCTATGATTTTACCACTTCCTTTTTTACTAAAGAATGCAGCAGCAGGATTCAACCAAGCAATTGCTCCACAGAGATTGACTTCTATCATTTGTAGATCTAAATTCGTATTGTATTCATCTATTTCTACTTTCTGCATAATTCCAGATGCAAAATAAATCTCATCTAATCCATCTAAGAGTTCAATTGCTTTAGAAAATAAACTTGGGGCAGTTTTAGTGTCTGTAACATCATGTGTTAGAATATGAGCCTTTGAGCCAGAGGGCAATTCTCCACATTCCAGAATTCTATTTTGAATTTCTTCAGTTCTTCGTGCTACAAGCACTACATGGTTACCTTTTTTGAGATGCTCTTTTGCTATCTCTGAACCAATTCCACTGGAAGCACCAATTACGATTACTTTTTTATGCATATGCCCTATTTATAGATTTGGATTTATTTGGTAGGAATGAAATCATAGGATGTAGGTAATTTATAGAATTTTAAAGCTAGGCGGAAACAAAATGAATGATCAAGCCTTAGCTTTTTTATTTGCAACTGTACTCAGTCCTGTCATTGGGGCATGGTCTTGTCCAGGATAGAAATTCATCATAAATGCAGATTGCATCACTGAAAGTTTTTCTACCTGTCTGCGATATTTTACAGTAGCACCTGGGAAGCCTGCTCCCTTCACGATTAAATTGATTTTTTCTGAGTTGTACCTAGAAGTTTTCAATTCTTCTTGCTTATTTACCAATCGACGGTGCAATTCATTTTTTTGTTTAAATGTATCTATTAGTTCTTTGTACTTTCTTTTTCTATCTTCATCTAGCTTACCCCGACTTTGCTTGATGATGTTATTCATTTGCTGTACTTGAGGAACCAGTGTAGCGAGTTCTTTGTCGGAATTTTTTATCATGTTTCCAACTTCATTGTAAAGCTTATCATTTTTGTAATGGTAACCCATATCAATGACCACATCGAGTCCTGCGGTAGAGCCTAAGTTAACTGTGGAAACACTACCAAACACTATGATTTCCGAGCCTAAAATCCCACTGGTGGCTCCAATTAAAAGTACACTGCCCAAACAGTAAATTTTTGAATTTAGTATGGAGCCTTCCACAATGACATCCCCATCAACTTCTAGGATAGCATTTTCTATGAATTTAGATCGAAGGTTTCCTTTCACCTTAATGATTCCACGATTTTTTAGCTTAATTCCACCTTTGACACTCATATCCTGGCCTATATCAATGTCGCTAGACTCAACGTTTTCATTGACCATGAGCATTCCAGTGCAAATTACCTTTGCACCTTCTTCAATTGAGCCTTCAACAGTAATACTACCTTGGTAGTTAATATTTCCAGTGGAGATGCCAACATTTGTTGTCAGGCGAAGCTCTTCTGACACCTGGATAGAATCATCATTGGAAATCAAAACTCCATCACACGAAGCACTAAATTCATTGTATATCTTATCTGGTTCTTCTTGTGAGATTATAGTTTCAGAGGTGATATTTGCTCCAATTTCAATCTTTGGTTTTTTGATTGCTTTGGGAAAAATCTCTATCCCGATTACATCTCTACCCGGTTTTCCAGGGACTCCTTGGAATACAGTGGCTATCTTCTCACCTTGTTTGATTGTAATATACTTTTCTAAGTTTCTAAAATCAGCTTTGCCATCTGTTCCAATCACAACCCGTTGGTTATGAGGATGGTAGTATTTTATCCAACCATCTTGCCCTTCTGTGAGGGGAACACCTTTAGCTATCACTACCCGAATAGATGTTTCTTTGACGACACCGCTTTTGATCTTTTTAACGGTAGCTATCACTTCATTGATCTTATTGTAATCAATTAGCTCCGAGTACAGTTTTGTATTGTTAGTAAGGTAGTTATAAATAACAGTTGTTTCAATTTGACTGAAATCCATACCCTCTGTGTTGAGAGTAAAGTAAGCCTCCATATTACCTGAGACTATCTCCACTTTCATGTGGGCAACTGGATCAGAACTTACTGGGGGATTTCCCTTATTTTCTTTTTTTCCGTCTTCTACTGCCATTTCCTCTACTCTGATTTATATTTATATATTTGTAAAAAAATAACCAAATGCTGATGCCAACCCTGGAATTCCAGGTATTTGCTTCCAAATTGGCAGTGTGTCACCATGGGATAAAAGCCTTGTTATCTCAAGTTTGTAGGGCTTCTTGAGTTTATCAAGTGCTTTTGCTAGTTCTTGAGATTCAATTTCAGGAATCACAAGATCCCCCTTCCCATGCACTAAACTAATAGATGAACTTATCTTCTCAAGATAATTTATCGGAGATAAGTAGTCTATTAAAGACTTAGAATTTATACGAAACTCTTCAAAAAGATTTTTTCTAAATTCTTTATCTTCATGAATTCGCCGATAAAGCTCTAATTCTTTTTCATTGAGGGTTAAAAATACTTTTGGTGCAATTGCATTTTCCCCTGTTCTTTTAAGACCATTATCCATTGCCGCTTCATAGAAGTAAATTTTTAAATTTTTAGCGGATTTATCAAAAAAATCAATATAATTATGAAAAAAAATACAAGTACCATAGTTATCCTCTTCGTAGTTATCCATTACAAAGGGAATGGTGCTACCAAAATGTGAGTACGCTCCAATCGTTACTATTGCAGAAATATTGTCTTTTAACTTTGGTTTAGATATTGTAATCAAACCAATCCCTCCACAGAAGCTGACAGAAAAAAATCCTAATCTTTTGTCCAAGAAAAGGTCATTTCTTTCGACTACGCTACACAATGCATTGTAAACAGAGTCTAATGTGGACTCATTGATCTGTAGCTCAGTAACCTCTGGGATTTCGGGAAGAATTGTAGTGTATCCCATACCCGTGATAATGTTTGCAAGATGAAGAATACGGGAGTCATCAATTCCTTGTTTGTTCATTCCATGAAGAAGGATTACCCCTGGTAGTTTTGTATTTATTTTTGACTTTGGATGTAGAATCTTAACTCTGTATGATCGACCAGATTCAGAATCTATAAATCTATCTTCCCGAACAGAGATAAGATTTACATTTGGAGATACAGCATAGCCTGATAAAAACTTTATCCCAAGAAAATATTTTTTAATGGATGAACGTTTACTGAACAAAATTAAACTTATTAACTCCTTTTGATACTGCTACCTTTAAGGAAACCAAAGCAGCCCTATACCAATCGTCAATATCTTTATTTGTTGGAGTTATAAAAGCATTTGCTATACATATTTCCAGAGTTGGATCCTCATTGATCAATTCTCCAATGAACATTCCAATGTTATTTTCTAGAATAGTGAAAGTTTCCTTATTTAGGATAAAACTATAGGTATCATCATTTAGTTTATAAATATCAATATTATTCTTTAAAATTTTTCTAAGTGTAGCTGATACTCGAAATTCTATTGTATTAGCTACTTTTGTTTTAAAAATTTTTAGTAAAATAAGACTGTAGTTCCCTGTACTAGGAAAATACTTTAAAAGAGTTTTCTGAAAATCAGAAGTAGAAAAAGTTTGTAATTCCTCTTGTTCAACTGGAGGAATTGAGAAATAAGTTTGATAAAACAAACCAGAAAAGTGTTTGATTTCTTTCCAGATTAAGTTCACTTCATTATTTTTGATTGGATTAAAAAATTGAATTTTGATAGCACCAAATAATTCTTGATTACTTATCAAAGGTAGTACAGCATCAGAATGTGTTGAAGAAAATGCACCTAATTTCTTATATAAGTAACTTACTATATCTTCAGAAAGATCAATCTTTTCTTTAGTTACATCGTACTCTGTAAAAGAATTCATTTTTTTTTCTAGATAGCATACAAAGAGATTATTTTTAATAAAATAGATAGATGTACTTCTTGTTTTTGTTATTGAGTTTAATTTTTCTATAAATTCTTTACAAATATTTTCAACATCTAATAATCTCATTTTATATACACTATCAAAATTAATTGTGATGCAATTAATTGGTGGCTGGAGTTTTTGAGGACTTTGCTTATCTGGATTAGAATGTAATACATTCTCAGAATTTTTTATTAATGGAATATTTGGGGTTGAGTCCATTGAGGTGATAGATGTAAAAGTAGAAGAGTTATTTACTTCATTTGTTGATAAAGTGTCAATTACTGGTTCTTCTTCAACCTCAGAAAACTCACTTTCTGGCTGGCTTGGTTCTTCTTGTATAAATTGTGATTTGTATGTGTTGCTTTTTGGAAATAGATGTACTATGAGTAGGAGACTTCCTAGAGAGATCGAAAAAAAAATGGTACCCCAAATGAATACTTCTGTTTGTGTGACTATACTTTGAGGTGTTTTTGCATGGACGGAAATTATGGTTATTAAAAAAAGTATTAATGGGTAGAAAGCTTTCATTGATTTTTTTATAGTCTCTATAAATGTGCTTATATACCGAATGTTCAGGTTACCCCCTCAATTCAACAGATTTTCTAAATTAAAAACAATATATGAAATTATACAGAGAACTAGCAGAATATTACTACGAAATTGAAAAAGTTGGACGTAAGTTTGATGAGGAAATAGATTTTCTAGGAAAGCTTTTTCTCAAGTACAATATAAAGACAGCATTAGACCTAGGTTGTGGAAGTGGTGAGCATGTATTTGCTCTAAACCAAAATGGTTTTAATGTTAGAGGAATAGATATATCAGAAGAAATGGTTGGTATCGCTAAAAAAAGATATCCTAAATGTGAGTTCGAAATAGCAGACCTTCAGAACTATAAAAAAGATGATTTAGTGGATGCAATTATATGTATGTTTGGTACTTTTAATTATATAATCAAAGATCAAGAAATCTCTGATACATTGGTAAATATCCGTGAAAGTCTTCGTCCAAAAGGATTATTTATACTTGAGATTTGGAATTCGTCCCCCGTACGCAAAATTAAACGTAAGCCAATTGCTCCTGTAAGTTTAAGTAAAGTTGGTAGCATTATGATAAAACGAAACAGGGGATTTCGAGTTGCAAGTAGTCCGGAAGGCAATGAAAATTTAGTTGAAGTTAACTTTATTTATAACCTAAACCAAGAAACTGTTAAAGATCGTCACGTAATGAGAGTGTTTTCATACAGCGAGATCCAAACAATCCTAATGAGTATAGGATTTGATATACTTAATAATTATAGTAATTTTAGGATGGATAAATTTCAGGAAAGTGCTGGAAGAATGTTATTAATTTGTAAACGAAGACCATGAGAAATTCTAAAACCTTTTTGCTTTCATCTACTTTTAATGCGTTTATATTAATTTTTACTTTTTTTGTAGCTTTAATATATATCGAAGATATTTATATTTTCAGACAATTAGAAAAAACAAATGAAATTCTACCACTTATTTATATTGGAAGGGTATTTATTGCGCTCTCTTTTTCTTTAGCTATGGCTGTTATTATATTTCTTTATACCTATAGTTTTACTAATCAATTGAAAAACTTTTGTATGTTTATTTCTAATACTCGGTTTGAAAATTATCAGGATAAAATGCTAACTAAAAAACTAGCTTATAATGAATTAATTGAACTAAGAAATACACTTGTTGAAACCTACAATAACTATTTAGAAAATGAGTCTATTGATAAAAATAATCATTCTTCGAATTTAAAGATAGATTTAATTTCAAAATTACTTCCTGTTGTTTATAATATTAGGTTAAATCCTATCGAAAATTTAGATGTTGCTGTTTTACCTAATAAGAGCGAAAAATCATTTTCTGATCTAATAGAGATTGTTGATACAAGGAATGGATGTATAGTATGTATGACAGGGAGTCCTTTAGATAATCTCAATAGTTCCATATATAAATTGAAAGTAAAATCTACTCTGTTAGCTATGAAAAGCTTTTCTCATTTAGTAGAAGAGGAGTTATTTCATGATGTTTTTAGATTAGTAAATGAATATATTACAGAAAAAACTAATATGTTTATCGCATATATATCCAAAAATTCTAATAAATTAATATATCACAAATTTCAAAATCAACCAATCTTTTTATTAAAAGAAAATTCAACCCAATATTTATCTAGTATAGAAGAAGAGTATTTAGATAAAAAATTTTCTAATACCAATCCAATAGGGATCGAGTTTAAAGTAGGGGAATATCTTTTGATTCTTTCAGATAGGCTAGAAATGTTAAATGAATTTAGAAATAATGAACTTTCAGATTACTTAAATAAGAAATTAAATTCATTTGAAAGAAATATAAAAACTTCTAAAGATTTAATTTTAAATTTAATTACTAGTTTAGAGTCTTGGCAGAAAGATAACCATGGTAATGGAAATATATTAGAGTACCTAACCTGTATTGCAATAAGGAAAAAAAATTAGAGAATATGTTGAAACTTGAAAAAATTTTTAAATCATATAAAACTCCAGAAGGAGAACTACCTATCCTCTTTGATCTAAATTTGGATGTTAATGCAGGAGAGTTTATTTCAATTATGGGACCATCAGGTTCTGGAAAATCAACATTTTTAGGAATAGCAGCAGGTTTAGATAAGCCTGATAAAGGAAGAGTTTACATAGATGGTGAAGAAATAACATCTAAGCAGGAAGATCAAATAGGCAAAATTCGATCGGAAAAAATTGGATTTATATTTCAAAATTTTCAACTTATAAAAAATCTGAATGCAATTGAAAATGTAGGTTTACCCTTACTTATTTCAGGCAAGTATAAGGATAAAGAAATCAAAGAACGTGCCGGAGAACTCTTGAAAAAAGTATCACTAGAAGCTAGAATTCACCATCTCCCCTCTCAATTATCTGGTGGAGAAGAACAGAGAGTAGCTATAGCCAGAGCTTTTATTAACAATCCTAAACTATTATTTGCTGATGAACCAACCGGTAATTTAGATTCTCGAAATGGTGATTTAATTATGAATATGTTATTGGATCTTAATAAATCTATGGGATCTACTCTAATCATTGTAACACATGATCCTGCTGTAGCTGATTATTCAAGCAGAATTATGGAAATGAGAGATGGAGTGCTTTCAGAAAAAATGAAGAAATTAGAAATAAAAGAAAAAGTTTCTAAACCATCGAAATCTGTAACTTCCAAAAAAAAGAAATGAAATTATCTATCTCTCAAGAACTATTAAAGAAAAATATTAATATTTTTTCATTTTCATCTTTTACATTTATTTTTTCGATTGTCATCGGTGTAGGTTCAGTCACTGGAATTAATTCTTATAAAAATAGCTTAAAAAACTCTATACTCAAAGAGTCTAAAACACTAATGGGGGCAGATATATCTTTTGATTCCTCTCGAAAACTTACTAAAGCCCAGATTTCTGAAATTCATAAGATACTACCTAAAGATTCTAATTCTACTAGTACAGTTCAATTTTTATCAATGATGAGCAATGAGAACTCTGGAGAGACTAATCTCTCTATGGTGAAAGCAGTGGGAATAGGATACCCTTTTTATGGTGAATTAAAAACAAATCCTTATGATGCTTATACAAATTTAAAATCTAATGAGATACTTTTAGATGAAAGTATCAGTAAAAACCTAGAATTAAAATTGGGAGATAAAGTAAAATTAGGAGAAACATCTTTTGTTTATAAAGGAAATATTATAAAAGAACCTCTATCCAATATGGGTGGATTTTCTGGAATGGCCCCTGCATCCATAATTAGAATAGATGGTCTTAAGAGTACAGGTCTTGAGCAGAGGGGAAGCAGAATCCGATACAATATGCTAATCTCCCTTCCAGAAGGAATAGATGCCCAGGATATTAAAAAAAGTTACTTTAATCAATTTATAAAAGAAGATATTACTATTTATCATTATACAGAAGTAGGTTCAGGGACACAAAAATTTATCTACAGTACATTAGATTATATGATACTACTAGGATTATCTTCTTTTTTCTTAGGAGCAATCTCTATCCTTATAACTGTTAGAACTAGACTACAATCGAAATTTAAAGAAATTGCTATTTTTAAATGCTTGGGTGCTAGCTCTTGGTTTTCTATAAAATTATTTTTAACAGAAATAATGGTTCTATCTATAATAGGGAGTTTACTGGGAGTAGGATTGGGATATATAACTCAATTTTATATCCCCGATATCACTGGATCAGAATTTTTATCTCAAATAAAACCTAATCTAGATATAAAATCAATAATTTGGGGAATCTTTATTGGAATATTTATTCCTCTTCTATTAACCTTAGACTCTATATACGCAATTTTTATTCAGAGCCCTTTGAGTGCAATTCGCAGTGAAACAGAAAACTCTTTAAATTTAAAATTCATATCTAATAAAGTTCTACTTTTTCAAATAGTATTTATTTATATAATATTTTTTCTCATAGCTTATATTGAAACTACACAGTTATTCAAGGCTTTTCTATTGAGTGGAGTTTTAGTTTTTCTGCCTATTCTGATCTATATTTTTTACTTTATCTTAAGAATCATAGGTAGAAAAATTTCTGAGTGGGGAATCTTAGTTGGTACTACTAGATTTATAATTGGAAAAATTTCTAAAACTGGTAGTGGGCTGAGTTTACCAATAGTGGGAATCGGTAGTGCAATATCAATCATACTTCTCTCAATCATTGTTCGAAATAGTTTGATTTTATTAGGTGGATGGGATGTATCTCATCAAAAAGCAAATATGTTTATTTTGGATATTAAGCCAGAGCAACTTACTTATATCTCTAATTTACAAAGTGAATACCATGCAAAAGAAATTTATACATCTCCTGTAATTGGAGCTAGATTAAAAAAAATTAATAATGAGCTTATAAAAAAGGATAGTATTGAATTTGAATCGATCAATAGAGATTGGAAATCGACAGCTCGTACAAGAGAATACTTTTTATCATATAGAGATGATATGTATGACAGTGAAGAAATTTCCAGAGGAAAATTTTGGCAAAAAAATTCGAAAAATGAGATCTCTGTAGAAAAAGATTTTGCCAAAGCACTAGGTGTAAATGTAGGGGATAGTTTAGAATTTGATATACAAGGTATAGAAGTATCTGGAAAAATCACAAATACTAGAGAAGTGAATTGGTCAGATATGAAACCTAATTTTGTTGTAATTTTTTCTCGGGGAGATCTAGAATATGCTCCTTCCAATTATATTAGCTCTTTTTTCATTACAGAATCATCTAAGCGAATTGAATTTCAGAGAAAAGTTGTAAAAGCCTATCCCAATATAACTATTTTTGATATTGAAAAAACAGTTATAGGATTGAACTCAATATTTTCTAAAATTAATTCAATAATTAATCTCATGACTTATTTCATATTCTCTTCAGCTATTTTTGTTCTATTCTCTTCTCTATACTTACAAGAAAAAGATAGAAAACAGGAAACAGCTCTCTATAAAATAGTAGGTGCAGGATCTTTATTTATCAGAAAGATATATACAATAGAAGCATTTGCAGTCACCCTTTATTCTTTTGTATCATCGGTTATTTTAGCATTGATTGCTAATTATTTTATATCTACTTGGATATTAAGTATAAATTATAAAGTTCCATTTTTGGAATTTATTTATGTTTTTTTACTATCTACTTTTGCAATCCTTTTTGCATATTTAATTTCTATACAAAGAATAATATCCATTCCACCTAAAAAATATCTTTACAGTGAACAGTAGGAGTCAAGAGATTTGAATTTTACTTTAATAGATTTAATTGTTATTTTTATTTACTTATTTATCATAACCTTAGTAGGGCTTTATTTTAGTAATACTAAAAATTCTAAAGACTTTTTTTTAGCGGATAAAAATCTTCCTTGGTACTTTATTATGCTCTCTATAATAGCAACTGAAACCTCAAGTTTAACTTTTTTGAATATCCCAGGAATAAGTTTTAAGTCTGATTTTTCTTTTTTACAGATAGCATTTGGATTTATAATAGGAAGAATAATTGTTGCTTATTATATACTTCCTTTGTACTACAGTAATAATTATATCTCTGTATATCAGTGGATAGGAGATAATTTAGGTATTGATACTCAAAAATATACTTCATCTGTTTTTTTAATTACACGAGTATTAGCTGATGGTGTTAGACTATACGCAACTTCCATTCCGATAACTTTTATTTTAAAGGGTTATTTAGGAGATTACTTTTCAGACCATCAAGTTAGTATTGCGACTTTATTTATTATCACATTTACTACTATATTGTACACTGTTTATGGTGGTTTTAAGTCTGTTGTAATTACTGATTCTATTCAATTTATTGTTTATATAGGTGGTGGAATCTATGCTTTACTTCATCTATTCAATTCAATTGATGTTACTTCATTCAATGAGGTACTAATGAGAGGACAAGAATCAGGTAAGTTTATTGTTTATCATGGATTTGAAGGATCCTTTTTTAGTTCTCCCTATTATTTTATAAATGGAGTTATCAGTGGTACCTTGATTTCTATTGGTTCACATGGAGTGGATCAAATGTTTGCCCAACGACTGTTAGCATGTGGTAATTTACAAGATAGTAAAAAAGCACTCATAGGTTCTGGGATTTTTGTTTTTATTCAGTTTACACTTTTTTTATCGATCGGATTTCTATTATTTATTTTTTTTAAAGGCACAGATATTCCTCAGGATAAAGTTTTTTCAAAGTATATCATTGAAAATATCCCATCCCCCGTGATTGGTCTTTTAATTGCTGCTATTCTAGCAAGTGCAATGTCTACTCTCTCAAGTTCTATTAATTCCATGTCTTTATCTTTTATAATAGATTTTATGAAAAAAAGCTCGAGTGAGGAACCATCACTATTTCTGTCCCGTATCATAAGTATAGGTTGGGGATTTGTGTTGTTTTTGAGCTCTATGATGCCATATTTCATGTCAGAAAGTATCACAAATGGTTTGGTAGACTTGGGTTTAAAAATTACATCGTTTACATTCGGCCCATTGATTGGGTTATTTTTATTAGCTAGAATGCAGAAAAAAATTAGCTTTGCTTCATTTGATTTGGTATTTAGTCTATTCGCAACGATTATATCAACTATACTATTGACTTATATGTTAGCACCAGCCCTAGGACTGATCATACCGACAGGTTTTATATTATTTAATGCTTATATAGGTTTATTTGAACTCAAGCGAATAGTTTTTCAGCGTAGAGTTTAGCTTGTTGTGTTTCTTCTAGTATTTGTAAATCCACATGGTTAAAAAGCTTTTGCATAACCATAACTCCCTTCATAAGAGTAGTTGCAGATGTGTACTTTTTTAATAATTCTGTTTCTAAATCAACGTCTTTGATTTTATTTATAATTTCTAATTGTAGTTTTTTATCTTGGATGTTACAAGAAACAAATACACTGTTTCCATCACCATATTTTGCAGCATTTTCAATAGCTTCTATAGTTGCTATGCTAACATCTACTAGATCATCTTCACTTACATTGTTTATCTTTAAAAAAGACTCTAACCGAGAGCGCACATATTGGATTGGTGAAAATTCAAATGCACCGTAGATTTCATAAGAATCCTTTACCCAATTTTTTAGCAAAACAGAACTAACACCACAAAATTCTTTAGGATCATTTTTATTGGGTTCAATGATATTTTCTGCTTTTAATACTGTAAGACAGTTTTCAATGGATTTCATGGATACGGAGGAGTAGGGCTTTCCTTTTTTCTTATATTCCATTTTTATCCAGGATAAAAAATCAGCAGGGTAACCGGATAACCCTATTGGTAGCATAGCTTTCATCAGATCTAAGATTTCAGTTTCTTCAGGAGATAATGACATACTTTGCCTAATATAGCGATGTTTTTTATTGTGTAAAGTCTAAATTAAATTCTTAAAAATTTAAGTCTAAATTAATTTGCCTATAAGCTTCGTAGGCAACTACAGCAACTGCATTAGAAAGATTTAGGCTCCGAACTGCTCCTGGCATTGGGATATAAAGTTTTTTATCCTCATTAAAAAAAGTATGGATGTAATCAGGGAGACCTGTTGTCTCCCTTCCAAAGAGGAAGCAATCTCCTCTTTGGAAGGGAGAATTGTAATAGCATTTTTTCCCAAATTTCGTTATCCCAAAGATTCTATCCGATTGGACTTCATTGCTTTGCAGAAAAGATTCCCAAGTCTCAAATGTAGACAAACGTAGGTATGACCAGTAATCTAATCCTGCCCTTCTAACAGCCTTTTCTGAGAGGTCAAAAGAGGGTTTTCCTATGATATAAAGAGTAATATCTAAGCCCACACAGAGCCTGGCAATATTCCCTGTATTGGGAGGTATTTCAGGCTCAAATAGAGCTATAGAAATCATTTATTTTTTATTTAGATTTTTTTGCAAAAGCAGTCCAAAACTAGAGACATGGCTTACGCTTTGATCAGAGATATATGATTGGTAGTCTAGTTTTTCCTTTGCTTCTTTTGCTTTTGAAATAGAGGCTGCAATTTGTTTTTTTGAAGGATTTACCTCAGTGATAAAAACTTCAAGGGTATCACCCTGTTTGTAATGTGAGCTGAGTGGAATACGATGTGGTAAACCACTTTCTTTATTGGACACCAACCCATGAAAGTGATCATTGAACCTTACGAACATTCCAAATGGTTTTATAATATCTACTGTAGCTGTCACTATATCCCCTTCTTTGAGAGGGATACTTTTTAACCATGGATCATCTAAGCTATCTTTCAAAGATATTGAAATCTTATTGTCTTTCCAATCTAAACCTATAACCTTTCCTCGGATAACCTGACCTATTTGAAATTCTTTGTTTAGGTCTACATTTTTCTTAAAGCTAGATTCGCTTGAAGGGACTAGTGCATCGAATCCATTCATATCCACAATCAATCCGAAAGGATGTATAGATTTGATTGTACAGGTAACAAAAGATCCTTCTTTTAATTCATCTTTTAAGATTTCTTTTTTTAACTCTTTCTCTTTATCTGAAAGTTTTTTTGAAGATAAAACAATCCTTCTTGTTTTGCTATTAATTTCATGTACTACAAACTTAGATCGTACTCCCTGAAGACTTTTTGACTTGGTATTGGGATCTATTTGTGAGTAGGGGCAGAAAGCACTAAATTCACCTATTCTTACATCATATCCGCCAGGAGCTTCGGACGCATATTGACCCCAGATAGGAATCTCCCTTTCCATAGCTAATTGGAGATTGTCGTGATTTATATCCTCACCGGAGAGAGCAGTTGTAAAATAGTAGTCACCATGGTTTTCCCGTAAGAAGAAAACTTGGATTTCTGTATTTTCAATGGGTGTTTCCATGCCTTGGAATTCTTCCATTGAGACAATTCCCTGGAGTTTCTCAGGAGTTTTTATGAATAAGAAGTCATCCCTTAGAGTGATAATTTTAGCTGTATGTCTGGAACCAGTTTCTAAATTTTTCCTCTTCTTAAAACTTTCTTCCAGTAGACTGGCAAAGTCATTTGTTTTTGTAGGTTTCATTTTGTCTCCGATTCATTTGTGCCCTATCGCCATTCCAACTTAAAATAATGAGATTTCAATTGATATTTATTTTGGACTCTCAAAAAGAAATATCCAAGGGTTAGAGAGGGGAGGATAAGAAGAGGATTGTTAGTTTAAGATAGGATAGTGATAAAATTATTATATATAGAAAGGTTTAAACATAAAAAGCAGGAATGTATCCTGCTTTTTAAGAGAAGAGAATTAAATTGAAAGTGCTTTGTAAGAATTAGCTTCCACTTCTAAGGAGTCGGCTCTCTTTAGGAGTTCTTGTTTTTTAAGTGCTTGGGAAACTCCTTTTCCACCTCTACCAATTTCAGCCATTTCTCTATATCGAGTTGCTTCTCTTTGTTTCTGTGAAGCGATGTTGATAAAGTAACGATTGATAGCAGTTTTTTGCTCTTTTGTAACTGCACCTTCTACAAGTGCTTGCTCTAATAATTTTGTCTCTGTTTCTTCACTAACAGCCATTACGGAACTGAGTGAAAAGAGTAGGAGCATAGATGCTGTAATTTTTAAGATTGAATTCATGGTAATTTGTCCTCATTTGCGTTGCTTTCAAAATCTAACTGATACGTAATATGCATAAACTATGCCAACTAATTAAACAGGATTCGTGTTTATAATCTTAGCTAAAACAAAGGGATTTGCTTAATAAGTAAGCAAAAAATGGAATATTGGAAAAAAAGATGAATATTAAGGCTTAAAATTCATCTTAAAAAGATTAAAATTAAGCGAACTTGATTCCTCTTTCTCTTCTTCTGCCAATGAGTCTTCGGGAATTTGATCTTCTTCTGGAACTGTAACACAATTTAGGATAGTACTCAGGATTAGAAAGGAAGAGAGGAGATAGGGAAATATAGATTTATAAGGTTGTTTCAAAGGATTCAAATAAGAAAAAGTTCTCGGAATTATTACAAAGTAATGCACTAATTCCGATTGATTTAGATTATTCTGCTCCAGCTTGTTTGAGGGCAGCAATGATATCTTTTAGGTTTCTTTCATTGGCATAATTTAAAGCTGTTCGATCCTTATTGTTGGATGCATTGACATCGCCTTTATTTTGGAGAATGAATTTAACTGTTTCCAATCTACCTTCATAGGTAGCCCACATGAGGGGAGTAACGCCTTTGTCATCTCTAGTGTTGACATCAGCACCTTTCTCAATGAGAACCTGTGCAGTTTGGAGGTTATTTCTACGAAGGGCTATTGTGAGAGCTGTTTTTCCATGGTCACCTTTTGCATTTATATCTGCATTGCTTTCTATAAGAACGGTGATTATGTCTTTATTGCCTGTTCCCGCTGCAATCATTAGGGGGGTTAGATCTCGTATTCTTCCATTGGGGTCCCCTCCACCTTTTAAGGCTCTTTTCAATCCTCCAATATCACCATTGACTACATTTTTAAATACATCCTCATTTGAGTTTAGAGAGAATTTGGGTTGCGGCTTTTCTTCTTCTTTAACTTCGGAAGCAAATGTAATAAATGGTGTGATACTTAGAGAACAGATTAATATGATGCTAATTCTATTCATTTTTAAAATCTCCTGCATATAGTTTATTATCGTTTTTTGAAGAATGAACCTTTTTATTTTTCATAAAAATATTTAATTTTTAAAATGCACTCATATTTTAATTATTTAGAAACGCATCTTACATAAAATAGATTTGTTTTAGAAGAAAAGAAGGATTCTAAATTTCCAACATTTATATTATAGGCATGGCTTGGATCATCCTCATGAGTAGTGGAAGACCAATATTCACAGCAGGGAGAAGCAAGGAGGGCTCTTGTTTTAGAATCAAAACCATGTTTTAACTCTGACTTTGAGGGAAGACGCATTCCAGTATTTTTACAATAAGATACTGCTGAATACCAATTCATTCGCCTGATCTCAAAAGCCTGCCAATTCAATCCATTTGCACCAAATGTTTGTGTCTGGATAGAGGGATTCCCTTCTTTTCCAATCAATTCAGTTTGGAAATTGGAAGCTGTTTCTCCCCTGCCATAAGATTTTCGAAGCTCAAGCAGAGTGGTTTCAGTTTTTCCGGGATTAGTCAATCGGAGAATAGTAGATTCAGATTCATATCCATCTAGGACAATCTTAAAAGTATAGATACCCTTTTCTGATTTGGAATCCCTAAAAGGTGTATTCCCCTCAATTTTACCTGATTGTTGGTCTATAACAGTTGCACCGGGAGGAACAGAATCTATTTGGAATCCATACTTTGGTGTTTCAAGGACAACCTTATAGACCAAAAATGCTCCCATTCCTAGACCCAAAAATAAAAAGGCAAATACCAAGCCCCATGAAAGCTGGAAGTTAGATTCTCTAACTGGGATTAAATTGAATTTTGTACCAGCAACTTCTAGTAGGTCTCTCTCAAAGTCTCCAGCACTCTGGTATCTTTTTTTTCTATTTTTATGACATGCTTTTTGGATGATTTTTTCAATTTTATCTACAGATTTTAAAAACTCTGGATCAGGTTTGTCTGTTTTATTTTTAATGGTTTCCAATAGACTGGGGAGCTTTTCTTTTACTTGCTTGATCATGATAGATAAGCCCGTATCGCCTTTGAATGGAAGCTCTCCTGCTAAGAGCTCATACAACATGATACCAACAGAATAGATGTCGCTTCTTCCATCTATGTCTTTTAATCCCTGGCATTGTTCGGGACTCATATAATTAGCTGTCCCCATTGTCATACGTGTTCTTGTTATTGATGCATCTGATGTTTTGGCAATTCCAAAATCTACTATGATAGGCTCTCCATTAGATCTAAACATTATATTAGCAGGCTTGATATCTCTATGGGAGAATAAATCATTTGTATGACAGTAATTTAAAGCATCTAAAATTTTGGCTATAATTTCAAGGGATTCCCTAAAGGGGAATTGAACTTTTTTATCCTTATATTTTTTTACTTTTTCTGCTAAAGAGCCCCCAGATGCATATTCCATAATATAGTATGGTCTGTCGTTACAAATCCCTACATCTATGATTTCAACAATATTACTGTGTTTTAATTTTGCTGGGACTCTTGCTTCTAGTAGGAATCTACCTCTTATTTCTTCATCGGGAGATATATCTTCGTTTAGTATTTTAACAACAATTTTTCTTTGAAGAGTTGTTTGGTCACCTAGATAAACGCTAGCCATTCCACCTCTTCCTATCTTTTTCTCTAAGACAAATTTAGGAGAAAGGTGTTGGTTCAGCATTTCTAAGTCGGAGTCTTTTTTGTCATACTTCGGATTTGATCCTGTGAGACTATTGCCACAATCACCACAAAATTTTACCTTTTCAGGATTCTCAAAGCCGCAGAAAAAACACTTCATTAGTTTTGGATTAAGAGAGTCCTTTTAAAAGATCTTTATAGGCTTCTGAGGATAAGAGCGAATTTATTTCATTTGGATCAAAATTGATGAGTTTTACTATCCAAGACTCATATGCATTTTTATTGACTAATGATGGATCTTTCTCTACGGCAAGATTGACTTCACTCACTTCACCACTTATAGGAGAATAGACATCTTCTGCTGCTTTAACGGATTCAAGAGTAACACAGCTATCCCCTTTAGAATATTTTTTACCTATTTTAGGAAGTTGGATAAAAACAAGGTCTCCTAATGCATTTTGAGCATAATCTGTAATACCAATAAAAGCTGTACTACCTTCAATCTTTACCCATTCATGTTTTTCTGTATATTTTAAGTTTTCAAGTACATTCATAGACACACCTATTTATTTTTTTTAATACTACCGTTGATGAAAGAACCTCTATTGATAACAGCTTTTTTCTTTTCCCCTCTGATCTCTACAAGAATATGATCAATATTTTTAATATCTGAAGTATTTATAAGGGCCAGTCCTATTCCTTTTTTAAGAGAGGGGGAGTATGTTCCTGAAGTGGTGGTTCCGATTTGTTTCCCAGATTCTAAAAAAACAGGATAGTTTTCACGTAAAACACCAGCCTCATCTAAGTATATGCCAAAAATAGAAACATCACTTCCATTTTTCTTTTCATCTATAATTTTATCATAATTAAAAAATTTAGTTTCTTTCGATTTTACTATCCATCCTATTCCTGATTGGACGGGGCTTAAATTCATATTTAATTCATGTCCATATAGGGGATATTTTGCTTCTATTCTCAATGTATCCCTAGCCCCTAAACCAACTGGCTTTAACCCAAACTTTGAACCCATATTTAAAAGCTCTTTCCAAATTTGTATACCAAGATTAATAGAAGTATATATTTCAAAGCCATCTTCTCCCGTATAACCAGTTCGTGATACAATTATATTTTCATTTTTATATGCTACTTCTTTGAAATGGTAATAGAAAGTATCTGAAAAAGATTGGCCTAAGTAAGTAGAAAAAATTTCATCTGCTTTTGGTCCTTGGATAGCTATTTGGTGCCAGGAGCTACTAGCATTTAGAATAGAGCATCCTGGATTAAATAATTGGAGATGCTTATACACACTTTCATAGTTTGAAGCATTTGAGCAGATCATGTACTTTTCTTCATGAAATTTATAGAGGGTGATATCATCTACCAAGCCGCCCGATTCATTTAAAATTGCATTGTATTGAACTTGCCCCTCTTTCATAGAACCAATTAAGTTACAGGTCACTTTTTCCAAAAAGGGTAGTATGATATCTTTTTTCCCTTCTATAAAAATTTCTCCCATGTGGGAAACATCAAAAAGACCAGCGTGGGTTCTGGTATTTATATGTTCATCGACAATACCTGTGTATTGGACAGGCATGTCCCAACCACCAAATGGAACCATTTTAGCATTTAATTCTCTGTGGTATGAGTTTAGAGGAGTAGATTTTAGAGATTCCAAAGAGTGCCTCGTTTGTTTTTTACCAGATTTATCTGTATTTTTTATTTAAAAAGAACTTTTCAATTTCTTCCGATTCCAGAAATGATTTCTCCGTCCCCACCCTCATTTTTTCGGAAAACCCAATCCCAGGTTATTGGAATAGAACCCAATCCTCTTGTGTAAAACGATGTTTTATAATTTAGTATAGGATAATTTTGTACTTTAGAGCGGAATATATCAACTTCTTCTAGCGTAGCTTCAGGTATAAGAAGACTCCATACGCTTTTTCCCATAAGCTCCTGCAAAGAGTATCCTGAAATGTTTAAGAATGCAGGGTTTGCATACAAAATATAACCTTCAGGGCTAATTTCAGTATAGAGAAAAGACATAGCTTGGATAAGTGACTCCTCTCTCAAGCGATCCCTAAAAAGTTGTTTCATACTAACTTTTTTGAATAGATTTACGGAAACTTGGTTTTGAAATACTTCAAGAGTTCCCGTTATTTCAAATGATTCATCCTTTAGAAAAAGAATGCAGTTCCCCAGAAAGACAGACTTATAAAAGAATGGGATACTATATATTTGTTTACATTCTGTGATTAGTTCTATTTGAGAACAAATCTTTCTATTGAAGTTTCCATATTTCAATCCAAAAAGAGTAGATGCTGAAATGATCTTTTGATTTTCAGGTTCAAATGTTTCATCTGTGTACTTCAATCCTTTAAAATCTCGTCCCAATAGTAAATAAATATCATTCATTTTTGATTCAAAGCCAGAATAAGAGACTGTTGTAAAAAAGTTAGAGAGGGGGTCGTAAAGATTGATGATGAGTGATGAATTAGGGAAAAACCTATTCATCTCATAGGCTATAAATGTATATAGGTCACTTTCATCTAGTATTTCAAGAAATTTATTAGCGCTGTATGTGAGATGAAGTAATTCATTTTTATATTTTTCTTCCGATTCTTCTTTTTCTTTTTTGATAGAAACATCTCGAAAGATAAGAACAGCACCTTGGATCTTGGATTCATTTAAAATAGGCGAGATCGAATACTCAGCTATAAAATGAGAACCATTGGGTCGCCAAAAAATCTCTTTGGAAATTGTATAACTTCTTCCTTCTGAAAATGTAAATTGAATGGGATGGGTATTAAAATCTTCATTTTCTGCATCAAATGATGAGGATTTTATTAAGGATTGGAAATGAGTTCCTAAAAGTTCTTCAGTGTTTGTAGATAAAAATTTATGTGCAGTAGGATTAGCATAGATTACAATTCCATCCTGATTTAAACTTAAGATTCCATCTTTAGAATATTCTAAAGTTTTCGATAGTATAAAATTATTGTACTTTAATTTTAATTCTGATTCATATTGTTTTGTAAGATCTTTTAGTTGAATCAGAAAACATATCTCTTGGTTCCAAATAACTTTAGTAAATTGAACCTCTATATGTTTGTTTTCTTTGAGATCTATATTTGTAGGAGTACCTAATAACTTGTTCTTACTCTCAATAGGTAGTTCAATTTTTGTTCCCATTAAAAAATCAGGATTAAAATTTCCTGAAATCAACTCGCAGGCAGCTGGGTTTGCATATAAAATTTTATCAAATTTATCAGTAATCAAAATACCTGAATTAGAAAGAAAAGTAGTATTTCTTATATAATCCTGATCAATAAAAATTAATTCTTTTTCAGTTATTATATTATATAAAATTAAATATAAAAAAGAAAATGATATAAATGAGCTAATCGTAATTGCAATAATCTGTTCTTTTTGTAAAAGAAGTGAAGAAGCTATAAAATTACCTATAAAAGATAAAATGATATAAATAAATAAGATAAATTTATTTGTAATAGAAATAGAGCTTAAAAGAAAAATAAATAAACTGATTAGAACATACTCAATTGAATATTTATAAATATAAGTTTTATAAATGGAATAATAGGAAATAATAAATAAGAAAAGTACTCCAATATTTAAATATTCTTTTGATTCATTATTTGTTTTTGAATTGATTCGATAAGCTATTGAAAAACTGAGAATAGATAGAATTAATTTCTCAGAAAAGTCTAAAATTGAAGACCCATTAAAAAACCAGACCAGTAAATAATTTAGAGGGAAGAGAATCCCAAATGCTATTAAAGAATTTCTAAGAATCATAGTATATTTTCATGAATAATCAATTGTATTAACTATTATAAGATAAGTTGAATCACATTTCAATATAAAAAAACAGGAAAGTAGTTTTAAAAGCTTAGAAGAGTACCAAAATCTATTGTTGCATTGCAAAATAGATTTTAGTTTAATTTATAGTAAAAGGTGAATTTAAAAGAAAACAAAATTTAATAAATAAAGTTACCTCTTTTCGATAGGAGTATAGGTTCTATTCATTTCACCTGAATAGATTTGTCTGGGTCTAGCTTTTTTTGAATCACTACTAATTCTTAATTCCCTCCAGTGTGCTAACCATCCAGGGAGCTTTCCAATGGCTTGCATAAGTGTAAACATATTTTTAGGTATTCCCATTGTATAAAAGATAATACCACTGTAAAATTCTAAATTTGGATATAGATTATGTTCTTTAAAATAAGGGTCGTTGAGTGTGTACTCTTCAATCTTTAATGCAGTTTCTGTGATATCGGTTTTATATTTAGATGCAAATTCATGAAATATTTCTTTCGCAACTATTGCTCTAGGGCTAACTGTTTTGTAAGCAGAATGGCCAAAGATAGTTGATTGTAGAAGTGTACCACTAGATTTTAATTTATCTAAAGTCGACCTAAAATCATTTTTATTTTTTATAATATCTTCTATTAATTCTATTGCCGCAACACTTTGCCCACCTTCTCTAGATCCCCACAAAGCGGAGATTCCAGCACTGATAGAAGCAAATAAGTTAGCTTTAGTAGATCCAACTAATTGAACTGTAGTAGCAGCAACATTTTGCTCGTGGTCTGCATACAATATCCAGAGTTTATTGAGAATCTTTTCATGATATGGATCCACTTCAAAAGGCTCTGCGGGAAGAGAGAATAACATATATAGAAAATTTGTGCAGTAGGGTAGTTTGTCTACAGGATATACAAAAGGTTTTCCAATCATTCTTTTATATGAAAAAGCAGCTATAGTTCTAACTTTTGCTAATAGTCTAGATACATGATCTACACCTTTGTCAATTGATTCTTCATATTCAGCAGAATAATAACTTGAGAGAGACATGACCATAGTGGAGAGAACTGCTAAAGGATGTGCTTTCCCAGGGAATCCATCAAAGAGATTGATCATATCTTCATGTATCATTGAATGTTTAGAAAGCCTTTTAGAAAAATCAGTGAGTTGTTCTTTATTAGGAAGATCGCCATAGATGAGTAAGTATGCTGTTTCTACAAATGTTGAGTTGTCTACAAGGTCTTTAATGGAATAACCTCTATATGTAAGCTCACCTTTTTCAGAGTCTCTTCTGGAAACTCGACTTTTTCCCACTGCTGTGTTAAAAAAACCGGGATCAACTGCAACATAACCTGTCTTATCGTAAAGAGTGGATATATCTATACCAGATTTACCATCATTTCCCTGAATTATATCTAGTTCGATTTTTTTTCCATCGATAATCAATTCTGCTTTGTTAGACATTTAATTTCTCCCTTGTGCCACTTTGCAAAAATAGACGCTAAAATACAAATAAAAAAACTATACTCCTCTTCAATGAAAATTTGATTACCTAAACTGAAGCTATCCAAAAATAAAAATATTTAACAATAGTTCTTTTTAAAAATAGATAAGGAAATTATAATGAACTATGTAAAAGGGAACCTGGAAAAATTCTCTATGATTGTTACGAATATTTTTTAAGTTTGTAATCATTTTCCCTTAAACATTTTTCAGGTGAATGGTGTAATATGAGTAAAAAGAGTTTTATTGTTGAGAGATTTTCTAAAATGAGTCGGATTTTTTTTGAAAAAAAAAATTATGTAAAAAAAATTTTTATAATATATTTTTATCTATTTTTTTTCTTTCTTTTGTTAACAAATTGTTTGGGATACTTGAGTCATCTTGCTATAGGTCAATCAGAAATACTTTGGAAAAGAGAAAAGATCTCTACCTTAATGTCATCAACAACTGATGACTTGTTGAAAAATAAATTTCAATTGATACACAATGCTCGAAGGTTTGCATCTAGTGATTTATATTTAAATCCAGAAGGAGGTTTTGAATACTATACGAAATTAGATAGAGACGAAGTAGGTTGGCATATCACTGCTTCCTATCCATTAAAATTTGAATCTTACACATGGTGGTTTCCAATTGTAGGAAATGTTCCTTATAAAGGTTTTTTTGACCTACAAAAAGCAAGAGAGGAGGAAAATAGTTTGACCCAAAAAGGATTGGATACAAGACTACGTATTACGTCAGGTTACTCAACATTAGGATGGTTCTCGGATCCTCTACTTTCACCACAATTGAGATTACGTGATGATGAGTTAATTGCACTTGTATTTCATGAGATGGCACATAGCACGGTTTATTTTAATGGAGATTCTGATTTCAATGAATCTTATGCAAGTTTTATTGAAGAAATTGGTACAATGAAGTACTATGAATCTATTAACAATCAATCTTCAAGTGAAATTATGAAAAAGAGAAATGTAACTAAGTTAGAGAAAAAAATAATTTTCGAAATAGTGAAAGAATACGGAGAAAAACTAAAAATTTTATATGAGAGTAACCTTTCAGATGAAGATAAGTTAAAAGATAAAAAAATATTTATAGAAGAATTTAGGACAAAAATTCTTGAAAAAACATCAAAATTTGAATTTGTAAGTACTAAAAATTTTCATAAAGTAATCATAAATAATGAAACATTTCTTGGAGTACTGAGGTACAACTCTGGGGAAAAATTTTTTCAAGATCAGTACCAAAAATCTGGATATGATTTAAAAAGATTTCATGATGAAATTAGAAAATTTAAAAATGTTTCAAAAGAAGATCGACAAAAACTTTTAAAACTATAAAAATCCATTGTTTTGGGCAACCTTAAAAATATGTCCTATCTTTTTCTGTTCCTTCATTAATTTAGGATTTGAAAGTATTTCAAAAACAATATCTTCAGATAAATCTTTTAAGTTTGCAAACTCTTCCTTATACTGCGTAATACTAATTTTAGTGAATAAAATGAATGCTTGAAACTGCCAAATTTGATGTGCTAACAAAAATCGTAGTGTTTCGATATCTTCTACTGCCTCAGCGGTTATAACTGCTTCTCTATTATCTGCTAATTTTTTGCAATAGTCTATAAAAGCTAAATTATCAAGAAATTTAACTTTATCTTCTTTCACTTTAAATTTAAAACTAATAGGATCTAGTTTAAACTCTTGGATCATGATTCCTAAATCTAAAACTACTTGATGACTTGAACTCTTTACCCCAAAGTCATCAGCAGCAAAGCTAAATCCATAGTCCCAAAAGCATTGGCATACATCTTTGAGTTGAAAATCATCTGATTCTTCATAGGATTTCTCAATCAATTCAAATCGTACATTTTGAGGTTGGAGTCCTTTAGAACGTATCAGGAGGTTGAATCTACTTACTTTTTCAAAATTTGAAAAGGTATCTATGAGGGACTGCGGAGAAATATTAAACTTTAATAATCCAGGTGCTCTGTCACATGCTATGATTAACTTTTCTAAGATCAGGAGTTCTATACGTTTGATATCTTGGTCATTTGGAATATCGGTGATTAAATCTTTGTATCCACGGTAAGCTCCTCCACCTACAAAGACTTCCCCTCCTTTTACACTGAAAGTTCTTTTTTTATGGTCATAGAGAACAGTGGGCTGGATCATTGCTTCATGTGTGACACCAGATATATAAGTATTTGCACGGTTAAAATAAGTCCAACTCCAACGGACCAAATTATCATTTAGATTTTTTTCAGATGTTTTATATAGGTCAGAATATATTTCGTTTACTGTGGAGATGTAATTACTCTGAGTTCTTGCAATACCAAAATCAAAACTACAGATATTTTTTCGAATACAATCTTGGTGAAATTTTCCAAAGGAATTATCTACATTTGGCATACTTTCAGTGCTTGGATCATTGCGTGGTACAACACCCATCAGAAGACTTTGTTTGTTCTCAATGAAATAAAAACCTATTTCTAATTCTTTGCATTCAATGATAGATCGAATTTCTTTTTTGAGTAAATTAATAAAATCAATCAGACTTTTTCCTGCCACATTTTCAAACCGAACCAAATATATAGGACGCCCTCGGTTGTTATCAATAAATGTTTTTTTAAAACTTTCTAAGTCTTGAAGATCAAGCATAGAATTTTTAGAGAAACTTTCTGTGCTCTTGGGTGGGAAGGGTTCTTCATCTGAGTGGGTATTCTGCATTTGTAATTCCGTATGGTGTGAACAGAATTATATCCAAATCAAGACAATTGTCAATAGAATAAAAATGAAAATTAGAATTATCTATTGATTTTATCTTGGGTCTTCATTTTTAAAGAATATGCCTATTTCTTTAGATGTTACCCGATTTATCAAAAGCTTTGACTCTAAATTAGATGATATCATCCATGAGGATCTTCCCATTCTCAGGGATATTAAAAAATATGTTATTAAATCAGGTGGAAAAAGAATTAGACCACTGACTCACGTCTTTATAGCTCAACTTTTAGGCTATAAAGGCAAGCTTTGGCAAGATATTGGAGCTATTGCAGAATTGATCCACAGTGCTAGTTTGTTGCATGATGATGTTGTAGATGGTGCGGAACTAAGAAGGGGAGAGCCCACCGTTGGAAAGATATACGGAAATAAGACAGCTATTCTATCTGGAGATTACCTCTTAGCATCTGGGATTGAACATCTCAATAAACTTCAAAACTCAAAACTTATGGACACTTTCACAAGAGTTATTCGGGATTTAGCTGTGGGGGAACTTTTACAAATGGAGTGGGAAAAAAATCCAAAGATCACTTCTAATATCTATGATAAAATTATTTTTGGGAAAACAGCTTCTCTTTTTGGTGCAGTTACAGAGACAGCTGGAATCCTCGCTGAAGTCTCTAGTATAAAAATAAAAGAACTCCACATCTTTGGGGTTACAATGGGAAGTCTTTTCCAAAAGAAAGATGATTACATCGATTATTTTGAGTCTCTTGATAAATCTGGAAAAGTAGCTCTTAAAGATTTTAGCAATGGACTCTATACATATCCCGTGATACTTCTATTGCAAAAAGTAAATAAAACTGACCAAAAAGAAGTGGTTTCCCTTTTGTCTAAAGAGGAAAAAGGAAAAGCTGAAAGAGATAAAATTTTAGCACTCATGAATAATTACAAAATCCAGAAAGAATTTTCTGAGAGTTTGAAAAAAGATGCCCTATTTTTAAATTCATTTTTAGCTCAATTCCATGATACTAAGATTAGAAAACTTATGATGGAAAGGATAGAAGGAATAGTTAATAATTAACTCATCTAGTTCACTTCCTGCTAATGGTGAGTTAAATGACAGGAAGCTCTCGGCAACTTGAGAACTAGTCGTCCCCAAACCCCTACATTTATTGATTAATTAAATTTATTTAGCAAAAACCTATATAACAAAGAGCATTGGATAGATTATTTATTTTATAAATATAAAACAAATAATCTATTTGCTCTAAAAAAAAATTGACAAGAAATAAAAATATTTATTCTTTATATAGATATTAAATTATATCAACAAATATCATTTCTAATTATACTACAAAAATTTTTTATTTGGAAATTATTTAATGAATCCTAACCAAAGATGTATATTTTAATTAGTGAGAAAGGTACATGAAAAAAATTCTTGTTGTAGATGACCAAGCTCAGATGGTTCAAATTCTCTCCGATATATTAGTAAAAGAAGGGTATCAAGTTGTAACTGCTTACAATGGATTCATTGGCATCCAAAAGGCTATTACCTTTTTGCCTGATTTGATCATTATGGATATAATGATGCCTGTAAAAAATGGAATAGATGCAGTCAAAGAGCTTAGGCAGATGGAAGCTTTCCAATCAACACCTATCATAATTCTAACAGCAAAAGGTGGTATCAATGATCGAGTTGCTGCTATGGATGCAGGAGCAAATATTTTTATAGAAAAGCCTTTTTCACCAATAGGTATTATTTCAGAGGTTGCAAAGTTAATCTAATGAACTCTAGTGATTCCTAGAACATCCCTAACTTGCGAGAGCTTTGTTTGCACAATAGCTTCAGCTTTATTTTTTCCTTTTCTTAAGTTTTCTTCTATATAATCTTTATTTTTTAAAAGATCTTCTCTTTTCTTCCTATAGGGAGAAAAGTAATCCAATATTTTCCCGAGTAGTTCTTTTTTAATATCACCATACTGTAGTCCAGGCGTTAGAAACCTTTCTTTGAGTTCACTTTTTTCTGATTCACTCAAAAACAATGAATAAATAGTATAGATTATACTTTTGTCAGGGTCCTTTGCTTCGTCTATACCTGATGAATCAGAAACTATAGACATTACTGATTTTTTAAGATCTTTTTCGGAATCAAAAATATTAATTGTATTGCGATACGACTTAGACATTTTTTTACCATCTACTCCTGGTATCACTGCTGTATCTTCATCAATCTCAGGCTCTGGTATTTTAAAAATAGATTCATATTCTTGGTTAAATTTTTGAGCTATATCTCTGGTAATTTCTAAATGCTGCTTTTGATCTTTTCCAACAGGTACTACATCTGAATCATATGCTAAAATATCAGCAGCCATTAGAATTGGATAAAAGAAAAGACCACCAGATGGATTGAATCCATGTGATACTTTATCCTTATAAGAATGAGCTAAGGAGAGTTGGTTAACAGTTATAGAATTACTGAGATACCAAGTAAGTTCAGTTACACCTGGAACATCTGATTGGATCCAAAAAGTTGCTTTGTCAGGATCTAATCCCAATGAATAAAAATCTGCAACAGCGTCATACGTATAATTTAATTGAGATTCTTTCGATTGGAAAGTAGTGAGGGAATGAAGATTAGCTATAAACAAAAAAAGATCATAATTTTCTTGGTATTTGATCATTTTTTGCATTACAGCAAAATAGTTTCCAAGATGCAACTTACCAGAAGGCTGAAGACCTGTTAGAATTCTTTTCAAATCTACTCTGCTCCGGGAGGAACAAATGGTTTGCAAGCAAGTCTTTCATACTCTGAATACATTTTTTTAAGATTAGCTTCTATTTCACTAAAGCTCATCAGATAGCTAGAAGCCATTGGATCTTTGAAAAGAACAGCATAGTTGTATAGATATTTAGTTAATTCATAAAGGCAATCTGCTACGGTTCTGCCGTTCAATCTATTTTGTGTGAGAATTTTTCCAGTTCCAAAAGGAATAAACCTTTGCATAGATTTGATTTCTTCTATGGGCTTTTCTTTTGTGAACAATGTTTTTTCATTTAAGTGCCCTGATTTTTCGAGGTCTTGAGCCATTTTATCATTTTCAACTATAACAGTTAATTTCTTTGCAAATTTCCCAAAGAGCTCTGCCGCCTCACTGGTCATTTTTAGAAGTTGGTTTTCTAATTGGTCGGTAGTACCTTTATTTAAGTCATCTGCATATTTTTTAAATGTATAAGAAAAACTTGGAAATTTTCTAGTAAACCCTTCTACTGATCGAATGGTTCCAGTAATTTTATCTATTTCGTTAAAGAATAATCCTGTTTGGACTAGACTTGTGTCCTTAATTCCATTCATATAATCCACTTTTATAAATCCTTCTATAAGTGGGGTATAAACTGATTGTAAATCCCTACATAAAACTTGGAGGAGTTTGAAAGGAGTTTGGCGAATGGTTATTTTTACAAGATCATTTTGAGAGCTTTCTGGTAAAGAATGCATCACATAGTCATTGATAATTGTATCTATAAAGTCTAAATCTAGTTCTTTATTTGGTTTGAAGTTAAAATAGTAGTTTCGTATAGTTTGTACTTCTTCCATACTCGCTAGAATTGCAGTGATATCATTGTATGTTTTAGCCGCACTCATATCTATTTGTTTACTAACTTCAGGAGTAGCATTAAATTTTGTATCATCAATTGGTGGTACAGCTAGAGATTTCTCAATTTCATCCCATCCAACAAGTTTTTTCTTTAATACTATGTGATACGCCATAATAGAATCTTTCAGAGTTGGTCGCCTAGCTTCGAGAGTGAGAATATAAGTCAATCCCTTCATAATAAATTCCATTTTTGGTGAGAGCTTGGTTTCTAATTTAACTAGGCTAGGCACTTTTTCTAAAATTATATCTTTTGTATTTGTATTATTTACAATTCTAGTGTAATACATTTGCATTTTAGTAGATCTTCCTAGAAACACTTCAGGAGATATTTCGTCTTTGAAGAGAGTATCTAAACTTATAAATGCACTGAAGAATCTACTGAAATTTACTATTACATTGTACTCAGAGGGACTCCATATTCTCCAGCCTGCTTGCTCACAAAATTTCAAAGCTTGTGCAGTTGCAATAATTTCTTCTTCTTTTAGTGTTTTGAAGATTTTCTCAACATTAGGTGATACAGTAGGTTTCCTTCCCAGCAATCCTAGATCAAGTGCTTTTGATTCTTTTGCAAATTTTCCTATTTGACCACCAGCACCTAGAATTCTATCAAATAAACCCCCTTCTGATTTTTGAGGGGTAGCTGCTGGTTTGGGTGGTTCTTTTTTAACAGTAGGTTTTGGGGTATCTTGAGAACTAACAATGTTGGAAGATGGGGGAGCTTCTTTTTTATCAGGACGTGAGGATTTTTCAAATTCTTGGTCTAACTTCTTGATAAGGTCGATTCGAATGAAAACATCATTTGAACGGGTTATGATTTCATCTACCTTTGTTTGGTGTTCAGGAGATCTGGTTTTTCTATACAGATTTGCAAAAACTTTATGAGCTTCTGTTCTACTTAAATTTTCATTCAATGTTATTCCCTCTGATTTAAAGGATTCTCCACTATTTGAGCACTGGAGGGTGGATGGTAGTTAAAAATACTGGCAGGTAAGCCAATGTCAGTTTGAACACCCGAAAGTGAAATTTCATAGTAATCACTGTCTCCCCGTTTTTTCATGCGAATGCTTTTTAGAACATTATCGGGAGAAAGAGAAACTATGATCTCTTCATACGTTTTTTTTTCGGATTGGAGTTTTATAACTTTTCCAGAAGCTGTTATAGTTTCATACCCAGATAATAGTCCCCGAAGCCCACCGGTGGAACCCTTGAGATCTTGTTTGCCTGCAATTGCTCTCGATGGATTGTAAAACCAAAGGGATCTCCCATTTGCTGAGATGATTCGTCCATCAGAAAGTTTAAGATACAAATTGTGTGGATGTTTATAAGAAAGAAGTCCTGTAGAGCCATTGATAGAGACATTTGCTCGAATACTTTCAAGACTACTCATTTTAGAAAACAATTGAGACAATAATTCTTCACCTGATTGGGAAAAAATGGGAGAAGAGAATATAAGTAGGGTACTACCCAAAAAAATATATAAATATAATTTTGACCTGCAGGTAGTTGCATGGTGGGGAAAAGCCATAGACCTAAATTATGATTTTCCAATCAAATGAAAAGGAAAATTTATTTTTAAGTGATTGAATTTGAAAGGTAGAGAGAGGTTGTAAAACCTGTCTCTACCTTGTGTTTGTTTGGTTTGCCTATCCTAAAACTTTTTTAAACTCTTTTGTCAAAGAGGGAACCACCTCAAATAAATCAGCTACTACGCCGAAGGTTGCTACTTTAAAAATAGGAGCATCTCCATCTTTGTTGATAGCTACGATATACTTAGAAGAGCCCATCCCAGCCATGTGTTGGATACTTCCACTGATTCCACATGCAATGTAGCAATTTGGAGAAACTGTTTTTCCTGTTTGGCCAACTTGGTGGGAGTGAGAGATCCATCCAGCATCCACAGCAGCTCTGGATGCACCAAGTGCAGCACCAAGAGTATCACAAAGTTCTTGTAGGAGAGGGAAGTTTTCGGGTCCTTTCATTCCACGACCTCCAGAAACTATGATAGAAGCCTCTGTGAGTTGAACCTTGTTGGCCCCGGAGAGCTCTGAAGAGGTCACTTTAGCTTTTATATCTCCAGTTCCCTGAGATGTGGCTTCCACGGCACCCGCTCCGGATGTGGAACCTACTTCTTGGGAATTAGGTCTGATAGAAAATACCTTAACATTTGTATTTACTTTTAAGTTAGCAAATGCCTTTCCTGAATAAATTGGTTTTCTAGCGATTACATTTCCACCATCTACCTTTAATTCTACCGCATCGGCTACAATCCCTGCACCTAATTTCACTGCTACACGTGGGGAGTAGTCTTTTCCTTGGCTTGTGTGCGGGAGGATCACTATGGAAGAACCTTTTTCTTTTGCAACACCAGCTATGATATTTGCATATCCTTCTGCATTGAAATCACCACCTTTTGCAGTGATAATATTATCTGCTCCAACAGCAGAAAGTTCAGCTACAAACTTCTCTGCACCGTCTCCAATCAAAAGCACTTCAACCTGACCACCTAGCTGTGATGCAATTTTTTTTCCAGTGGAGGTCACTTCTTTGGAGATTTTTTTTAGGGCTCCATCTTTGATTTCGCCCACTACTAGTACATTTGCCATATTGGTCTCCTATATAACTTTTGCTTCTTCTCTGAGTGCTTTTACTAATGTTTGTGCAAATCCATCTGCATCCGCTGCGTCTAACTTTCTTCCAGGGATCCTTGCTGGTGGGGGTTCCATTGATGTAACTTCTACCTTTGCTTCAGGATTTCCTAGGTCTGCAGGGAGTTTGGTTGTGATTGGCTTTTTTTTGGCTGTCATGATCCCTTTGAGAGAAGGGTACCTTGGTTCATTGAGTCCCTTCTGTGCAGTTACAACGAGAGGAAGTGAGGATTCTACAATTGCAGTTCCACCTTCGATTTCTCGTGTTACTTTTGCGGATGTTCCATTGAGTTCAAGTTTGAGGGCGAGGGAAACGTGACCCCATCCCAATCTTTCTGCTACCTGAACCCCAACTTGGGAGCTATCAGTGTCAATGGATTGTCTACCTGAAATAACTAAATCAGGGGAAATGGATGATATAAAGCTGGCTAAAAGCTCGGAAGTGTAGGCTGTATCAAAGGTATTGTAAGAATCTACTTTGATATGTATAGCATTGTCAACACCCATTGCATAAGCAGTTCTAAGAACTTCCTGTGCTCTATCAGGACCCACAGTTACAGCAATGACTTCGCCACCATTTTTTTCACGAATTTTAATCCCTTCCTCAATTGCAAATTCATCATAAGGGGAAATAATCCATTTGATCCCCGCTTCGTTGATGGACTTGTCACCAAGTTTTATGCTGGTTTCCGTATCAGGAACCTGCTTAACTAACACTACAACTTTCATAGGTTGGTTGCCTCTTAGTCTTTCTAATTTTATATATTTTATACCTTTCTCAAAAATAGGGCTGAAGGAAAAGTATTTTTTAAAAACAGGAAAAAATTGGAAACTAAAGACTTTCTTTCTCATTTGCTAAGAATCTTACGGAAGATGAAGTCCACGGAAATTGGATGGATCCTTCAGGATATGTCCCAAGATTTTTCTTTCGACCAAACAATTTTTGCCTATTTATGCAAGGAATTGTTTCAGCCCGAAATGTTAATTTTTGAATTATCACAGGATGATTTTGAAATTTTTATAAAAACAATACCAAAAGAAGCACTTTCTTATTTATACACAAATATTCCTGACTTTAAAAATCCTATAGATTCAACTTTAAAAAATAAAAAGTTTTTTGAAAAAGAAGATAAAAAATTATCACTTGAGGATGTTGTACAAGAATGTATCACTTCAGTGCTCACTCTAGTAGAGGAATCAAAAATTTCATACAATGGAATAATATTATACTTTTATAAACTTCCATGCAAGAAAAAGAAGTTTATACCTGTTAATTTAACTTTTCAAATATTAGAAACAATAAACAAAGTAAATGATATTTTATTGGTTATTATTTTAAGCCAAGAACTTTCTGGTTCGGTCTGTAAGTTAAAATTTGAATTTTCAAATAAAAGTGTAATTTATAAAGAAGTTAGATTTGATATTTGGGGATTGTACTACGGTGAAATATTTTTAGAATCTGTAGAAGGGTTTACAATAGTATCACTTTATTTAGAGGATAAGATACTATACTCTAAAACTATTTTATTTACAAAATATTCTAAATCACTTTTGCAAATAAAAAATTTAAAACTATATCAAAAAGATTTTCTAATTTTTGGCGAAGGGCTGATAGATTCAAAAGGTATAGAAATAAAAGATGAGAGAATTAAATTTATAGTTATTTGTCCATATTGTGGAAGCTTTCTGCATTTTGGATATGGTAAAATAGAAGAAAGCATAGTACAATTATCATTTCCAATTCCTGATAAAAACTTTGAACATAGTACTGAATATTTGATATATTTTCAATACTTAGAGAATAGTTTTATATGTAGTACAAAAGTTATAAAAAGTAAGCTTACTAGTAGTACAATCTATACAAATACCAGAAAAAGCGATGAAAATATAGAAATACCAGTAAATCTAGAATATGGGAAGAGTTATTTTTTTATGATTTCTCAGAGTGAGAACTTATTAGATACCTTTAAGAATAATTTAGAGTATAGAGAAAATTTCTTTCCAGATTTTAGTAGAGAAAATCGCAACTTTAGTGCTATTGAATTGTCATTGCAAAAAGAAGAATTTAAGTTATTTGCTAAAGAAAAAAATGATTATAGAGTATTTACAAAAATAATTTCTAATCCAGATGAAAAATTTTATATACCTTCTTATCATAAAGAAAATATAGAATCTTTATTCATAGATATTTATGATGTATGGGAGGAATTTAGATATCTATACAGAATATATTCTCCAATTTCTGAAGAACTTCAAATATGGAGTGAAAAG
>Ga0209550_10000244_pt1 | contig 49176 bp, 58 predicted proteins | sample LauGreSuBDMM15SN_2_FD_187567 | JGI IMG/M metagenome (GOLD analysis project Ga0209550, IMG submission 187567) | Freshwater lake microbial communities from Lake Michigan, USA - Su13.BD.MM15.SN (SPAdes) (version 5) | ecosystem: Environmental > Aquatic > Freshwater > Lake | place: Lake Michigan...
GGAGGAGGGCCCCTGAGCGGGGGGGTGAGAGGGAGTCGGCGAGATGGTCTGTAAGCCGGGTTCTGTCCCCCCTTGCGGGAGGGGCGGCCATCCATCTAGGCCACCGATTACTCGGTGGCTCGAGCGATCAACCCGGAGACCCTGGCGGTGCGCCAGTTCCGACCACAAGGGCCGAAGCGTCCCCCTATTTGACCTTGCTCCAGGCAGAGTTTGCCGCGTTTCACCCCGCCTCCGAGCCGAAGCTCAGTGGCGGACTCGTCTCTGTGGCACTAGTCCGCGCCTCGCGGCGGACGGGCGTTACCCGCTGCCTTACACCTTGGAGCCCGGACTTTCCTCGAACGCACCCGAAGGTACGCTCGCGGCCGTCCGACCATCTCGCCGAAGGGGAGTCTAGCGCGCCGCGACCTCCACGACGAGCCCATCAAAGCCGGCGAGCACCCCGTCAGGGAGGCGCGCCGCGAGCTCCTGGTAGTCAAGGTCATGATCTAGGTGGGTGAGGATCGCGCGGCGCGGCTCAAGCGCCACAATCACGGCGAGCGCCTCCTCCACTGTCTGATGCGTTGGGTGCGGCAGATCACGCAGTGCCGAGATGATCAGCGTGTCGAGCCCCTTCAGCCGCTCGCGTGAGCTCGGCGCCACCGAACTCACATCGGTGAGATAAGCAACGCCGCCGCTGCGCCAGCCGTGCGCTGGACGACGACCGTGCACGAGTGGGATCGCCTCAAAGGTGCGACCGCGAATTTGCACGTGCGGACGCGCCTCCACCAGTCGCAGCGCTGGGATCCCATGTCCCGGTGCGGTCCGCCCGTCGAATGCGTACTCCCAGCGGCGCATCAGCTCAACACAGGTCTCAGGCCCAGCGCCGACCTCCATCACCACATCTTGCGCATCGGTGTAGGCGCGCAGCTCGTCAATGCCTCCAGTGTGATCCACGTGAATGTGTGTGATCAGTGCGCCATCAAGACGCTCTAGTCCAACGCGAAGCGCCTGCTCCCGCAGGTCCATCCCGGGATCAATCACCACCGCACACGAGGTCTTCGTTGCCGGGTCACGCCACTCCAGGAGAAGCGAACTACGCAGGCGCTGGTTACGTGCATCCTTTGAGAGGCAGACCTCGCAGCGGCAGCCAACCCGTGGCACACCACGCGATGCTCCCGTGCCGAGGAGTGTGAGCCGCGTAGCGGCACCATCCGCCTCCGTTGCTGAAGTGTTGCCCGCTGTGCGATCCGCTGCTCGATCTGATGCGCCGCGAGATCGCACCACATCATCTGGTCGACGCACCACCCATGCCGGCCCACCGCGCAGTGCACGGTCCAGACCTTCATTGGCGAGCGCATCAGCTTGGCCATTCTGCTCGCGGGGGACGTGTGCTGCGCTCCACGCCGTGAAACTCTCAAGTCGCGCGCGCGCCTCATCACAGAGCGGTGCAAGCTTCGCATCACGCACGCGCCAACGGCCGTTGAGCTGCTCAACAACGAGCTTGCTATCTAGTAGAAGTCGCAGCTCAGATGCGCCGAGCTCGGCCGCAAGTTCAATCGCCGAGATGACCGCCTTCCACTCCGCCACATTGTTCGTCGTCGTCCCGATCGCGGCGGAGATGGTTGCGTCGGGGGGCGCATCTGGTCGGTCAGATCCATCGCGTGATGCGTCATAGAGTGCAACGCCAATGGATGCAGGGCCAGGATTCCCGCGGCAGGCGCCGTCTGTCCTGCCGATCAGCGAGCGCATCGCGCGCTAGCCGCGTGAGCCGATCGCCGAAGAGACCTCAAGGATCGCCTTTGTGATGTTGATTCCGCGAGGGCAGGCGTCAACGCAGTTAAAGGTGGTGCGGCAGCGCCAAACTCCGTCTTCGTTGCTTAAGATCTCAAGACGCTCGTCTGCCCCCTGGTCGCGCGAGTCAAAGATAAATCGGTGCGCATTGACGATCGCCGCAGGGCCAACATATTCGGGCTGGGCCCAGAAGCTCGGGCAGGAGCTCGTGCACGCCGCGCAGAGGATGCACTTTGTGGTGTCGTCATAGACATCGCGCTGCTGCTGCGATTGCAAGCGCTCCCCTGTCCCCTCTGGCTCATCGGCGATGAGGAACGGAAGCACGGATCGGTACTTGCCGAAGAACTCATCCATATCCACCACAAGGTCCTTCACCACGGGAAGGCCAGGGAGCGGCGCCACGCTGATGCTCTTCCCAAGTTGCTCCACTCGCACCTTGCAGGCCAATCGATTGCGCCCGTTGATGAGGAGGGCATCGGAGCCACAGACACCGTGAGCGCAAGAGCGACGGAAGGTGATGCTGCCGTCGAGCAGCTCCTTGGCACGCGTCAGCAAGTCAAGGACGCGATCCATCGGCTCAACTGGGACGCGGTAGGTCTCCCAGTGCGGCGCGCTGTCTCGCTCGGGATCGAAACGGTGGATCTTCAGTTCAACATCCATCACGCCTCCTAATACACGCGCGGCTTCGGCTCAAACTTGGTGATCGTCACTGGCTTATAGTCAATCTTGGTGGCAGGTGCCTGATCAGTGCCGCGCCAGACCATTGTATGCGCCAGGAACTTCGCATCATCGCGCTCTGGATAGTCTTCGCGGCTGTGCGCGCCACGCGACTCTTTTCGCGCCAGTGCGGAGACGGCGGTTGCCTCAGATACATCGAGCAGGTAACCGAGCTCACGCGCCTCAAGCAGATCCGTATTGAAGACGCTCCCCGTATCCTCAACGCGCACGCGCTGATACTCCCCCTTCAGCCGCTGGATCTCTTTGACCGCGCTGGTGAGGAGCGCCTCGTCTCGATACACACCAACGCTCTCCATCATCACGTCGGCCAGCGCACGGCGGATCTCCGCTGGGCGTACCCCCTCGGGTCGGGTCGAGAGGGCGAGCATCTCCTCGCGGATCGCTCGTTCGGCTCCCGCAACGTGCTTCGGGGCGGTGGTGGACTTGCAGATCGCTGCCATCCGCTTCCCAGCGCGCTTGCCAAAGACGAGAAGATCGACAAGAGAGTTCGTCCCGAGCCGGTTTGCGCCGTGGACGCTAACGCATGCAACCTCGCCCGCCGCGAAGAGGCCAGGGACGACGGCGCCCGCGGCGTTCGCAAGCACCTCGGTCTCAAGGTTTGTTGGCACGCCACCCATCGCGTAGTGCGCCGTTGGCTGCACTGGGACCGGCTCGCTGATCGGCTCTACGCCCTGATAGACGCGGGCAAAGTCGGTGATGTCGGGGAGCTTCTCTTCAATCACCTTGCGGCCAAGGTGTCGTACATCAAGGTAAACGTAGTCCTTCCCATCAATGCCGCGGCCGGCGCGAATCTCCTGATACATGGCGCGCGAGATCATGTCGCGCGGGGCAAGCTCCATCAGCTTCGGCGCGTAGTCCTCCATAAACCGCTTCCCTTCGTTATTCAGCAGGTAGCCACCCTCACCGCGCGCCGCCTCAGAGAGGAGAATGCCGATCCCAACAATCCCTGTGGGATGGAACTGATAGAACTCCATGTCCATCAGTGGCACACCCTGACGCCAGGCGAGCGCCATGCCGTCGCCAGCGAGTGAGTGCGCGTTGGAGGTTACGCGCCAGGCGCGTCCATATCCGCCGGTTGCAAGGAGTACCGCCTTGGCACGCAGCACGTGGAGCGAGCCGTCAGCGATCTTGTAGCCAACCACGCCACTGCAGCGTCCGCCCTGATCTGCACTGCCGCCCTCAAAGAGGAGATCAACGACGTGATATTCGTCATAAAACTTTACGCCCGCCTTAATGCACTGCTGATAGAGCGTCTGTAGAATCATGTGGCCAGTACGATCAGCCGCGTAGCAGCTACGTCGCACTGGTCCCTCGCCGTAGTTGCGCGTGTGGCCACCGAAGCGACGCTGGTCAATCTTTCCGTCTGGGGTGCGATTGAATGGCAACCCCATGCGCTCAAGTTCAATGACCGCAGGGATCGCTTCGCGGGCCAGCACTTCGGCGGCATCCTGGTCGGTTAGGTAGTCGCCACCCTTGATGGTGTCAAACATGTGCCACTCCCAGTGGTCCTCTTCAACATTGCCGAGTGCGGCGCAGACGCCACCCTGTGCAGCGCCAGTGTGCGAGCGCGTTGGATACAGCTTCGTGAGCACCGCCGTTGGGATCCCTTCGCGTGCTAGCTCAAGCGCGGCCCAAAGACCAGCACCGCCAGCACCGATGACGATCGCGTCGACATCGATCTGACCCGCCTCCGCTCGAAGTGCACTACTCATAGAGTCACTAATCCATCGGCAGCGTGACGACGACCTGGGTACCAAGCACGAATAGGAGGAGCGCGATTGCGTACAGGCCGATGAGCGACCCACGCTTGATGCGCGAAGGGACATAGTCCTGCATGACCGTCCTCATGCCGAGGAATCCATGCACCAACACTGCCATCAGCATCCCCCAGTCCAACGCGCGAAGGGCGACCGAGTTCCAACGAGTTTGCCTGACCCACTCCGCACTCTGATCGCCAGGATCAAAGACGAAGTGCGTCATCGCGAAGTGCGCGAGCGCAAGGACAAAGAGTGCAAGTGAGCTTATTCGTACCGCCCACCAGACGTAGAGGTCCAGTTGCGACCCTGTCGGGCGAGGACGACCGGAGATTGAATACTTCTGGGCGTTCATCCTGCAATCTCCCAGATGGGCTTCAAGATGATGTACGCGCCCGGTAGGCCGAGAGCGAAGAAGACGATCCAAACCACGCGCCACAACTGGCGGTGGTAGGCGGTGAGCGCCGGCCAGAAGTCCATCACCACGATGCGCATGCCGTTGAGCGCGTGATAAAAGAGCGCCGCTCCAAGAAGCGTCTCCATTACGCGACCTGGAGGACTCGCGTAGAACCGCCCGAGGTCGTCGTACAGTTTAGGGTTGGCACCAATCAACCAAATGTCGATCACGTGGAGGACGATGAAGGCCCACACTCCAATGCCCGAGATTCGATGGAAGGCCCAGGCAACCATCCCCTCGCCGCCCCGATAGGACGGGTAGTTGCGTAGCTTCTGGGGGGAGGCGAGAGGGCTAGATCCTTGAGCCACGTGCGACCCCTTCCTTGCTCTCAATTTTGCCTCGCACCCTACCGTGTTTCACTCAGGACAATCCTACCCGCGACGATTGAAGTCTGCACGCGTACACTCCCCCATGACGACTCGGGCAGATGCCCGATCCAACGAGCGGAGGCGAGATGAAACTGCATGAGGCTGAGGCACGGGAACTCCTGCGCCGCGCCGGCCTCCCCGTCCCGGACGGTGAGGTTGCAACCACCCCTGCCGCCGCCCGTGCCACTGCGGAGCGACTCTTCGCCAGTGGCGCCAAGCAAGTTGTCATCAAGGCGCAGGTGCTCGTTGGTGGACGCGGCAAGGCGGGGGGCGTCAAGCTCGCCGCCACCGCCGAAGAGGCGGAGAAGATCGCCGCACAAATCCTCGCCCTGACGATCAAGGATCTCCCCGTGCGCCGCGTCCTCGTGGCCCCCGCGGCCGAGATCCTGCGCGAGATCTACCTCTCGGCACTCATCGATCGCAGTAGCCGCGGCATTCTTCTTATGGCGTCAGCCGCTGGCGGCATGGAGATTGAAGAGGTTGCCGCCAAGGATCCAACCGCGATCATCCGCGAGAACGCGCACCCGCATGCAGGACTCCTCCCCTTCCAGGCGCGACGCCTCGGCCTGCGCATTGGTGCACGTGGTGATCTACTCAAGCAGTTTGTGGCCATTGCAACAGGACTCGTTCGCGTTGCGCGTGAATCAGATGCAGATCTTGTGGAAGTGAATCCTCTCGCGGTTGTCCCTGCGCCAGAACTTCCTGGTGGCGAGCGACTCGTCTGTCTTGACGCAAAGGTCACCATTGATGACTCCGCTCTTGAGCGCCACCCAGAACTTGAGGCGTGGCGCGACGAAGATAGCGAGGATCCGATTGATCGTGAGGCGCGCGAGATGGGAATCGCCTATATCCGACTCGACGGCAGCATCGGTTGCATGGTTAACGGCGCAGGTCTCGCCATGACCACGCTCGACCTTGTGACACGCGCTGGCGGCACGCCAGCAAACTTCCTGGACATTGGCGGTGGCGCACGCGCCGACAAGGTCGCCGCCGCAATGCGCATCATCCTTGCCGACAAGGGCGTCAAGGCGATCCTCGTCAACATCTTCGGTGGCATCACGCGCGGCGACGAAGTGGCGCGCGGCCTCATTGAGGCGCGTGGGCAGCAGGAGCGCACCGTTCCGATGGTGGTTCGCATCGTTGGCACCAACGCGAAAGAGGCGGCGGAACTTCTCACCGCTGGTGGATTTGCAACCGCGACCAGCCTTGATGAGGCGGCGGAGAAGGCGGTGGCACTAGCCGCGGGAGGGGCGCAATGAGCATTCTTGTTGGACCGCAGACGCGTCTCGTCGTTCAGGGGCTCACTGGTCGCGAAGGTGGATTCCACGCCGCGCAGATGGCGGCGTACGGCACGAAGATCGTTGCTGGCGTCACACCGGGTCGTGGTGGCGAGCGCACACTGGATAACAGCGTCCCTATGTTTGACACCGTGGCTGATGCGGTGCGCGAGACCGGCGCGAATACGAGCTGCATCTTCGTTCCAGCAGCAGGCGCCGGCGATGCGATCGCCGAAGCGGCCGAGGCTGGCATCAAAGTCATCTTCTGCATCACTGAAGGTATCCCCGTCCACGACATGGTTGGCGCGCTCGCGATTGTTCGCGCGCACGGCGCACACCTGATTGGACCGAACTGCCCTGGCGCAACATCACCTGGCGCAAACGGGAGTGGCACCAAGGTTGGCATCATCCCCGCGTCAATCCATCTCCCTGGCGACGTTGGCGTGGTGAGCCGCTCCGGGACGCTGACATACGAAGCGGTGCAGTCAATGACGGATGCGGGGATCGGTCAGTCGACCTGTCTCGGCATCGGTGGCGATCCGATCATCGGCACCACCTTCCGCGAAGCGCTCGAGCTCTTCGCCGCAGACAAAGCCACGCGCGCGATCGTCTTGATCGGCGAGATCGGCGGATCTGCAGAGGAGGAGGCGGCCGCCTGGGCCGCTGAGCACCTGAAGCACCTCCCACGCGTCGCATTTATCGCTGGACGTGCCGCCCCTGAGGGGCGCCGCATGGGGCACGCAGGAGCGATCGTCTCTGGCGCCTCAGGGCGCGCAGTGGACAAGATCGCCGCGCTTGAGGCGGCAGGCTTCAAGGTGGCTGGCTCTCCTACTGAACTCCCCCGCCTCCTTATCGAAGCGGGCTACAAGAAGGCCTAGCGAATCCGCAGCTGCGCTGGATCTCCGTAACCGAGTCGCTTCCAGGCGGGCCCGCCTGGCGCCTCAATCAGCTCCACCAGGATTCCGTGACAACTCTTCGGATGGAGGAAGGCGACCGGCCCCTCAACACCTTCAACCGCCGCTGCGTTGATCAGTTGAATCCCCGCGGCTGCAAGTCGCTCCAACTCCGCATCAATGTTGGCCACCTCTAAGCAGAGGTGATGAAAACCCTCACCCTTCGTTTCAAGGAAGCGCGCAACGCCGCTCGTGCTGTTCGTTGGCGCCACAAGCTCAATCTTGGAATCGCCAGCGGTGAGGAAGGCGATGCGCACCTCTTGTGAAGGGACGGCGGCGATCTGCTCAAGCGGAAGACCGAGCACCTCGGTGTGGAACTTCACAGCGGCATCAAGATCGCGCACTACCGTGGCGACGTGATGAATCCGACCGCTCACTGGGAGGCCGTCCGGTGGGAGCCCGCTCACTCCACCCTCACGCGGCGCTGAACTCATAGGACGAGTGACTCTCGATACTCGCCCCAGATCTCACGCAGCGCGCCGCTGATCTCGCCAACGGTGAGTCCCGCTTTGACGCCGTCGATCAGGAGCGGCATAAGGTTCGTGCTCCCCTTCGCCGCCACTTGAATCGCGGTGAGCGCCGCAGCGGCTGCAGCCGCGTTTCGTGCTGCGCGGAATGCTGTGAGTGAGGCAACCTGCTCCTTCTCGCGCGCCGGATCGATGCGTGCGATCGGTGGTGTGCTCACCTCTTCGTCAACGAATCGATTCACGCCAACGATTACACGATCGCCACCTTCTACTTCGCGCTGATATGCAAAGGCTGCATCTTGAATAGCGCGCTGCGGGAATCCGGCGGAGATTGCGGCAACAGCGCCGCCGAGCCGATCCGTCTCGGCGATCAGTTCCAGCGCTTCGGCTTCAATCTTGTCGGTGAGCGCTTCAATTGCCCAACTTCCACCGAGTGGATCAACCGTTCCAATAACGCCCGCTTCATGCGCAAGGACCTGTTGTGTTCGCAGTGCGAGACGCGCCGACTCTTCTGTTGGTAGCGCAAGCGCTTCATCTTTTCCGTTGACGTGCAGGCTCTGCGCGCCGCCAAAGATTGCAGCGAGCGCCTGATACGCAGCGCGCACCACATTGTTGTCAATTGATTGAGCAGTCAGTGCAGATCCTGCGGTCTGCACATGGAATCGGCAGTGGAGCGACTTCTCACTCTTCGCACCGAATCGTTCGCGCATCAGTCGCGCCCAGATCCTCCGCGCAGCGCGGAACTTTGCCGTCTCCTCCAGGATGTCGGTCCAAGCGGCGAAGAAGAAGGAGAGGCGCGGCCCGATCGCGTCCACCTCCATGCCGCGCGCAATCGCCGCGTCTACATACGCGATCGCATCGGCGAAGGTGAAGGCGAGCTCCTGCGCTGCGGTCGCCCCCGCCTCGCGCATGTGATAGCCAGAGATGCTGATCGTGTTCCACTTCGGCAGCTCGGCGCTGCACCACTCAAAGACGTCGGTGATCAGGCGCATGGACGGCTCTGGCGGGAAGATATACGTGCCGCGTGCGATGTACTCCTTCAGCACATCGTTCTGTGTTGTCCCAGCGAGCGCGCTACGTGGCACCCCCTGTCGCTCGGCAACCGCCACGTAGAGGGCGAGCAGGATCGGCGCGGTGGAGTTGATCGTCATTGAGGTTGAGACCTTGTCGAGCGGGATCCCATCGAAGAGCTGCTCCATGTCGGCGAGCGAGTCGATCGCCACCCCGACGCGTCCAACCTCCCCCTCCGCCTCAGGGGCGTCGGAATCGTAGCCCATCTGGGTCGGCAGGTCGAAGGCGACCGAGAGCCCCGTCTGTCCCTGCTCCAGGAGGTAGCGGTAGCGGGCGTTCGACTCTCGGGCGGTAGAGAAGCCGGCGTACTGGCGCATCGTCCAGAGGCGGCCGCGGTACATCGTTGACTGGACACCGCGGGTATATGGGTACGTCCCAGCCGCCCCAACCTCAGCCTCTAGTCGACCCGTCGCGCTCTCTGGGCCGTACTCCTGGGCGAGCGGGATTCCAGAGCTGGTCGTCGTCCGCGCCGCCTCTCGCTCCCCGTCTCCCGCCATGACCCCCCCATTGTTACATGTCACTTTGTTACAGCGGCAGTCAGCCCACCGGTCCCCCAGATTCTCCCACACCCCCACCCTGCCAGACAGCCATATGGAGAGAGACAGCCATGCAGACACTTCGCCCGCGCAACGTCCGTGTACGCAGACAGCGCACAGACGCCGCTACGAACAAAGACAAGGGGGTAGGATGCGCAAGGCGCACAGGCGGCACACCGCCAGCGCTCGCGGAGGGAGTTACATGGGGAAGGTCATTGCGGTCGCCAACCAGAAGGGTGGCGTCGGAAAGACGACCACGGTCGTCAACCTCGCTGGAGCGCTCGCTGAGCGCGGCCTGAAGGTGCTCGCCATCGACATGGATGCCCAGGCCAACCTCACCGCTGGGCTCGGCTTCAACCTCGCCGATGTCTCCCGCTCAACTGCTGACGTCCTCGTCTCGCAGGAGCGCTCTATGGCACCGATCATCCTGCACAGCGACTTCCCCGGCATCCACGTTGCCCCCGCCACCCTCGACCTCGCCTCGGCCGAAGTCGACCTCTTCAACGCGATGGGGCGCGAGTACGCGCTGCGCGAGGCGCTTGATGACGGCACACGCGGTGCCTACGACTACATCCTCATCGACTGCCCACCAACACTCGGCCTTCTAACGATCAATGGACTCGTGGCGGCGGATGCGGTGATCATCCCAGTGCAGGCGCAGTACTACGCGCTGAAGGGACTGAAGAACTTGCTCAACGTGGTGAAGACGATCCACTCCAAGCTGAATAAGGATCTCACCGTGCTCGGACTCCTCCCCACCTTTGTTGATCAGCGCACCGTGCTCGGCAAGGAGATGCTCGCTGAGATGCAGGGTTACGCCGATGCGCCAGTATTCAAGACAATCATCGGCTCAACGGTGCGCCTCGGCGAAGCGCCACTCACCGGGAAGCCGATCACCGTGTATGCGCCAGTCTCCGACGCGGCGGAGATGTATCGCGAGTTAGCAGCGGAGGTGATCGCACGTGGCCAAGCCTGATTTTCGCGCAGCGGCAAGCCAGCGCCTCGCCCAGGAGGAAAAGCTAAGCGACTCCGTTCTCTCGCTCCTCAAGCCAGAGGGCGAGCAGCACGATCGCGCCGTCCGCCAGATCGCCGTTGACCGCATCACGCCAAATCCAAAGCAGCCGCGCATCGCCGCCGACCCCGCCGCACTAGACGACCTTACGGCGAGCATCCGCGAGCATGGCGTCCTCCAGCCGATCCTTGTGCGCCCGCTCGAACGCGGCCGCTACGAGATCGTTGCTGGTGAGCGCCGCTGGCGCGCCGTTACCGCACTCGCCCTCGCCCTGATCCCCGCGATCATTGAGGAGATGAGCGACGAGCAGGCGATCGAGATCGCCGTAATCGAGAACCTACAGCGTGAGAACCTCTCGCCACTTGATGAAGCGGCAATCTTCGCGCGCATGACGAGCGAGCTCGGCTATAGCATCCGCAAGCTCGCCAACAAACTCGGCAAAGATAAGGGCTACATTGAGAATCGCCTCCGCCTTGTCGCCGCGCCGGCCGATGTGCGCGCCCTCGTTGCCGAACGCTCCGACACGATCAGTCACGCCTACGAACTGATGAAGATTGATGACCCTGCCCGTCGCGCCGAACTCGCAGCGCAGATCGCACGCGGCGAGCTCTCACTTGCGCGACTGAAGGAGGCTGTCCGTGGAGAGAGCGAGCACCCAAGCCTCGGCGCACCCGCAGTGACTCCTGTCGCAGCTGCAGCCCCAACTCCGTTTGCCGTCGACACACCAGCACCAGCCCAGACGCAGGCTTTTGCGCCAATCATTGAGGCGACGCCGCTCACCAGCGCCCCACTCCGTGCAGCGCTCCCTGCGGCAAGCGACGCAGGTCTCACCGCCGCACGCGAGTCACTCGGTAACGCCATTGAAGAGCTCGCCACCATCCTGCATGCGATTGATCGCGCAGACGGCTCTGTCAAGTTGAACCACCTTGATCGCACGAACATGGCGAAGTGGTTGCAGATCGCGCGCAACAAGTTAGATAACCTCGCCGCGATCCTTCGCCAGAAGGGCGAATAGCCCGAACCCTCGCCGGTCGCGCAAGAGGCGCGCAGGAGATCAGCGCTAGATGTAGACGACCTCCTCGAAGGTCGCGACCAGGAAGTTGATCAGTCGATCGCGGCCGAGCTTCGGCTCGTAGGCGCGGATCCCCGGCACGAAGGCCCAGAGCGCCACAGCGGGGAAGATCAGTTGCCCCTCAGCATCGCGCCCCATCGTTGCGGCGGCACCACCGCCAAGGGTGAAGGCGCCAGCGAGCGCATCGTCATCAAGGCCGGTCGCCTTGCTCAACTCATGCACCGACTTCACCACACCCCTCCGCTTGGCGATATCGCGGAGTGATCCGGCAACCCAGGCGTCAAGCTGCGCATCGTCCTGCGCAACGAGTTTGGTGCGATAAGCGGCGGGGGTTTCGCTGAGGCCTGTGCCAACCATCTGGTCCTCCTGCCGCTCAATACAGAATCAATGTTGCTGGCTCCGGCGGTAGGGCTCGAACCTACGACCTAGCGGTTAACAGCCGCCCGCTCTACCACTGAGCTACGCCGGAACAGGTCAGCAGCGCGAGGCTGCCAAGGGCGAAATGGTAGCAGGGTCAGCGTCGACGAGAGGGATCGCCGAGCTCCTCGCCCGCGCCTCGGGCACGGCGGGCACGGTTCCGCTCTTCACGGAGTTGCAGGGCGTTAGCACCCATGTTGAAGAGCCTGCGGCGCAGCCAGGTGGCGTAGAAGAGCGGCCCCACGATCGGGAGGCCGATCACCGGCAAGACCGACCAGAAGAGTGGTCGCGGGATGCCAGGGATGAGATCCATGTCTCGAATAACGCGTAGGGCTGGTAGCCACCAAACGGCGACTACCAGCCCCAGGACGATTAGATCGTCCACGCGTTTCCGCCTAAGCCTAGAGAGCCGAGACGGATTGGATCACGAGTTAGCGTCGGCCCTTGCCCTTGACTGGCGTGCGGCCAGGGGTGGCAAGGTTCTGGCTCTTGATCACCGCTGCGAACAGTACGTAGTACAGCGCAGCGAAAACAACGCCCAAGCCCAGGATCCCGAGGGGTCCCGTGCTCCCACCCGCTGACGCGCTTGACGCCAACGTGAAGTTGAGCAGGTAGTCGATCAAGCCTGCCGAGAAGCCGAAGCCCTGCACCCAGTCAAGCTGTGCGCAGATGGCGAGTGCCACGCCGGCGAGGAGACCGTGCACTGCGAAGAGTGCCGGTGCCGCGTAAGCGAAGCTGAACTCAATCGGCTCAGTGATACCAGTGAGGAACGAGGTGAAGCCCGCCGAGCCCATGATGGAGCCGGTTGCCTTCTTCTCGCTCTTGTCTGCAGCCTGGTAGATGGCGTATGCCGCGGCCGGGAGGCCGAACATCATCACCACGAACCAACCAGCCATGAATGGGCCTGCGGTTGGGTCGCCAGCGAAGAAGCGGTTAAGGTCGCCGTTCACAACGGTGCCGTCGGCCTTAGTGAAGCTTCCGAGCTGGAACCAGACGAACGTGTTCAGGATGTGATGCAAGCCCACGAGGAGCAGCATGCGGTTGGCGAAGCCGTACAGGATGAGGCCAATGGCACCCATCGTGACGATCGCGTCACCAAAGCTCTGGATGGCCTGCCCGATTGGTGGCCAGACAACGGCTGCCACGATGCCCACAACCACCGACGCCAGCGCCGTAACGATTGGGACGAAGCGACGACCGGCGAAGAAGCCGAGGTAGCTCGGCAGCTTCATATCCTTGTAATTGTTGTAGGCCCACGCAGCAACAACACCGATAATGATACCGCCGAACACGCCCATCTTGAGAGGGGCTGCGTCTGGGGTAGCGTTCAGGATGTCGCTGATCGAACCCTGCTTATTGATCGCATTGAGGATCAAGATACCGACTGTACCGCCAAGGGCGGCAACGCCGGAACCCTCGGTAAGGCCAACGGCCACACCGACTGCGAACAGGATTGGCAGTGCGCCGAAGACGGTGTCCCCAGCGAGTGCCATGACCTTCCACACCGCAAGAAGCGGCGTGTCTGTGGCGAGACCCGCGAAGCCCTGGCCCGCGTCACCACCACTGAAAAGTACTCCGAGGCGAAGCAAAAGCGCCGCCGCCGGAAGCACTGCGATCGGAAGCATTAACGCCTTCCCGATCTTCTGCATGTACTCCAACATTCCTCTGTACCTCCACTTAAGCGTGAGGCCCTGCCCTTGCGGTCAGGACGGCTCCCGCTTGTGGATAACCCTACTCCCCAGGTAGCGGTATGGCAAGGGGTTTCATTAAGGTCCCTTATCTTTTGGCCCAGCCAGGGGCCAAATCGTGCTTAGGGCCTCGTGGCTAGGCGGGGTGAACGGTGAGGAGCGGCTCCCCCGCCTTAACCTGCCCCCCTGCGGTAGCGAGGAGCTCAACCCGCTGTCCACCGATCGCAACGATCGGGGTGAGGAGCGAGGTCCCACCAGCACGGATGCTGGCGGCTGCGAGTTCGACGAGGGGCTGACCGGCGACGATCAGATCACCATCCCCCACCAGCGCGGTGAGGCCGACTCCCTTCAGGGCGACCGTGTCGAGACCAAGGTGAAGGAGGATGGGACCAGCGGCACTCTCAATCGCCACCCCGTGCCCGCCTGGAAAGAGCTTCGCCACGCTCCCCGCGCAGGGGGAGGCAGCGGTCAGCAGCGAGACCTCCTCGGGGTCAATCGCGACCCCACCACCCATGATCCCCTGTGCGAAGACGGGGTCGGGGAGGTCGCTCAGTGGGACGACCCGCCCCGCGAAGGGGGCGAGCAGGGTGACCCGCTCCGCCACTCAGCGCTTCATCTGACGGCGCATCTCAGATTCGATGTTGTCAGAGAGGGTTCCCATCACCACCTGGACACCCTTCCCAAACTTCACAACGGCGATCGCCCCAGCCTTCTTCAGTGTCGCCTCGTCCATCTTCTTCATGTCAACAAGGTCGCACCGAATCCGTGTGATGCAGGGCTCGCTCGACTTGATGTTCTTTGCCCCGCCAAGTCCTTTAATCACGCCCTTCGCTGCGGCGACGATATCTGTGCCCATATCCCCTCCATCGACTTGTTTATCTGGGTGATCACCCAGCAACCAACAGTCTGCCCCGAACTCTCCGACTCCGAGCGCGCTGGCGCGCCCTACAGAACGACGCTAGGCGATCGCACGGATGAAGGCGGCGAGCGCCTCTGCGGCTGCCTCGGCGTCGTCCCCCTCTGCGCGGATCTCTACTGCACTCCCTGCAGAGGCGCCGAGCTGCAGGACGCCGAGAATGGACTTCCCGTCCGCAGTCCGTTCGCCGCAGGTGAGCCGGATCGTGGAGCTGAAGCCGGACGCCTGCTGGACGAAGAGTGCCGCAGGGCGGGCATGCAGCCCGACGCCGTTGGGAACCAGTGCGCTCGTCTGGTGCGTGGCCATGCGACTAGTCGAGATAGTCGCGCAGCTTGCGCGAGCGTGATGGGTGCCGCAACTTACGCAGCGCCTTCGCCTCGATCTGGCGGATGCGCTCACGCGTCACGTTGAACTCGGCGCCCACCTCTTCCAGCGTGCGCTGTCGCCCATCCTCAAGGCCGAAGCGCAGCCGCAACACACGCTGCTCGCGTGCACTGAGTGACTCGAGCGTTGCAACGATCTGCTCGCTAAGCAACTGACTGTTCGCCGCCTCATCTGGCTTCTTCGCCGACTTATCCTCAATGAAGTCGCCAAGATGGCTATCTTCCTCTTCGCCGATCGGGGTCTCCAGCGAGACTGGCTCCTGGCTCACCTTGCGCATCTCTCGGACGCGCTCCGCCGTCACCTCGGTCTCGGTTACCTTGGTCAACTCGGTGGCGATCTCCTCATCCGTTGCCTCACGGCCAAGCTCCTGGAAGAGCTGTCGCTGGATACGCGTCAAACGATTCAGCTGCTCGTACATATGCACGGGGATGCGAATCGTGCGCGCCTGGTCGGCAATCGCACGCGTGATCGCCTGGCGAATCCACCAGGTTGCATAGGTAGAGAACTTGAAGCCCTTGATGTACTCGAACTTCTCCACCGCGCGGATGAGGCCGATGTTCCCTTCCTGAATGAGATCAAGGAAGCTCATGCCGCGGCCGATGTACTTCTTTGCGATTGAAACAACGAGGCGCAGGTTCGCCTTGGTCAGCTCTTCACGACCGCGCCAGCCGAGCTGCACCACGGCCCCTTCGCGGCCACGGAGCTTGCCGAGCGCCGGATTTTCAGGATCCCAGCCGCCCTCACGCAACCAATCCTCTCCCGTTGCACTCACATACTTCCCTGACTGCACGTACGCCTCCATTGCTGGCCAGGCGATCTCATCGCGCGACCAAACGAAGAGCTTGCTCAGCACCGGATTGTCGCGGCTGTTCAGGTCACCCGAGCTCACCGCCTGGAAGGCGAAGTCAACGAGCTCGCTCGTCCTCGCCGCAAGGTTGCGACGGTTTGGATCGTTGAAGGCCTTCACCAAGCTCTTGGCGACGAGCAGGTTCTTCTGCGCCGTGTCGCTCCCTGGGAGCGCCGCCACTTCGCGGACCGCCTTGTCGAAACCAGTGATCTTGCACTCCCCGAGCTTGTGCCCCTTCACGTAGAAGGCGATCGCCTCACGGAAGGTGACGTGCGCCTTCTCGGCAATGATCGGGTCGAAGCGATACCACTCCTTCTTCTTGCGCGTCTTGAGTTCCGTCTCGTGGTACGTCCACTGGTGGAGGTTGTAGATCGCCTTCCACGGCTCGTCCGCCATCTGCTCGCCGAGCTCGATCATCTTGGCGAGGACGACCTCCTCTTCTGCGGTGAGCAGCCCAACGCGACCGATCTCCTTCAAGTACATGCGGACCGGATCGTCAATGCCGACGGACTCGGTCACCGTCTCGGCGACCACCTCTGCGACCTTCGCCACCTCAGGCGCTGCAACCTCCAGTAACGCCGCCGCAGCCACCTCTGGATCAAGGATTTCTACGCCGTCCGCCTCAATCTCGGCGAGATCGCCAGCGCCAGGCTCAGCGATCCCGGCAAGCTTCGCCGTTGGATCTGGCTCCGCAGTCGCCCCCTTCTTCGCTGCACCACCCTTCGGCGCTGGGCCCTTCCCTTTTGGCGCGACGGTGGCGAGCGGCGCCACCTTCGCCTTCATAAGGACCTTCGCGCCTGGCTTCGTAGCTGCTTTTGCGGCGACAACCTTCGCGGTGGGCTTCGGAGGCGTTTTCGCAGCCGGCTTTGGCGTTGCCTTTCCTTTCGGCTTTACTACTGGCTTAGTGGCGGGCTTAGCTGCTGGCTTTGCAGCGGTCTTCACTGGGACGGCCTTCTTCGGCGCAATCTTTTTTGGTGCAGCCTTTTTGGGGGACGCTGCTGACTTCTGCGGAAGCTTCGACAGAGCCGCCTTCTTCGCAGGGGCCTTTGTGGCGGCAGGCTTCGGAGCAGACTTAGGGGCAGGCTTCACTGGAGATTTGGCGGCGGCAGACTTAGCTACGGGCTTCGTGACGGGCTTTGTCGCAAGCTTCGCTGGTGCGGCCGGCTTTACGACGGGCTTCGCGACTGGAACTGGCTTCTTTGCGGTCATCGTAGCCCCCCCTTCCCTACTGTCATCACGCCGGAGGCCATCAGCCGCCGATCCAAGACCTTTCGCTTTACACCAAGATCACGCTCTCGCTCCATTAGTTCACGGACGCGCGGCGTGTCCGTTGCGCGTTCCGCCTCTGCGATCTCCGAACGCGACCAGGCCATCGCCTCATCGAGTCGGTCCGCCTCGAGTCGTAACGCTGTCTGATCAATACCGATCCGTACTCGTTCAACGCTTACCGACTGCCCGTCACGTGCGAGCAACGCCTGTGCAAGCCGTCGCTCTTCCCCCTGGATCGCCGCCGGAAGTTGCTCCATCGAAGTGGGGGCTCCCCCAGCCTCCAACGTCGCGTCCAGTCCAGCACGAAGGCCGTGCCAGAGCGAGCGGGCGAGCCCGCTAGAGAAGAGTTCGTCCCCTAGTGTCTCACGGACCCGCAGACGCTCCGTAGGCGCGAGGAGGAGGAGGCGTAGCAGTTCAGCCTCAGGGGGCGAAACCCCAGCCAGGATGGCGCCAAGGTCCCCTTCAAGGTCGGCGGCGCGCACGCTGTCGGCCGAGATCTTCCCGTCCTGAAGTGACGTTGGGGCATCTCCGCCAGGGCGGCGGATCGCCTCACGGATCGTAGATTCGTCCACGCCGATCCTCCGCGCGGCGGCGGCGGCGTAGCCGTCGCGAATCACTGGGTCGCGCAGGATGCGTAGCGTTGGTTTGATCGCGTCAACGGCGCGCTTCCGTCCACCGAGATCGCGCAGGTCGTGCGCGCTCGCCGCCTCTTCAATCAGGTATTCAACAACGGGGATCGGTCGCTCAACGGCGGCACGCCAGAGGTCAGGCTCATCGCGTACCACTTCGTCAGGGTCCTTCCCGTCAGGAAGCTTCACGATCCCAACATCAACGAGTGACGGGCCGTCAGCGACGCCCGCGAGCTCAGTCACAAGGCGAAGAAGTTCTGTTGCCCCAAACGCGCCCGCCTTTGCACCGGCGGCGTCAACGTCATAGGCGAGGACAATCTTTGAGCCGTAACGCAGCAGGAGCGCCACCTGTGCTGGAGTAAGCGCTGTCCCCATGCTTGCAACAACATTCTCAAAGCCCGACTGATGCGCCATCAACGCATCGGTGTATCCCTCAACCAGCACGGCGGTGCCGCTCTTACGAATCGCCGCCTTCGCCTTATCAATTAGGTAGAGGGTGCGCGACTTGTCAAAGAGCTGCGTTGCGGCGCTGTTCAGATACTTCGGACCATGATCGCCGCGCGCGTCGTCAACAGGGAGGAGCCGACCACCGAGCCCGGTGATCTTTCCGTTCGCATCGCGAATCGGGAAGATGATTCGCGCGCGGAATCGATCGTAGGCGCCACGACCACCGCCACGATCTGTTGTCAGACCGACGGCATCAAGTTCTTCCGGCGTTGCACCACGCTTTGCGGCGAGTGCCTTGGAGCAGGCGTCCCAAGACTCTGGTGCCCAACCGATGCGTTGCGACTCAATCGTTGCATTGGTGAAACCGCGACTGTGCAGATACTCGAGCGCCGGCTTGCCAAGGTCGTGCGAGAGAAGGATGGCGTGATAGAAGCTGACGGCGCCTTCGAGCACTTCGCGCAGTCGAGCGCGCCGCACATCCTCTGCGCGACTCCGCTCATCTAGGACGACGCCCGCCTTGGCGGCGAGGAGTGTGAGCGCCTCACCGAATGGGAGGTTGTCGCGCTCCATGACGAAGGTGAAGATGTCGCCCCCCTTCCCGCAGCCGAAACACTTCCACGAATCGCGGGCCGGCGTCACGACAAACGATGGCGTCTTCTCCCCGTGGAATGGGCAGAGACCCTTAAAGGTGGTTCCAGCCTTGCGCAGTTGAACCGTCTCGCCGACAACGTCGGCGACGGCGAGTCGACTCTTGACTTCGGCGACGCTCCCTGAAGCCATCGGCTGGCTGACCTCCTCAAAGGGCTTCGGTGGCGGGCAAAGCGGCTGCCCGTGGGTGTCAAGTCCTATCCGCGGAAGGATGCCACCCGCACCCCGCACCGTCAACAGCCGCCGCTGGGTGGGGCCGGGGTGGCGCTGGCTGGCGCGCGGCGAGCACGCGGGGGCTCCCCTACACTCAGCGGGAGGCGCCACGTAATGGCGCGCGGGTCGTGTAGCGGAGGTAGCGATGAGCGGTAGCAGCTCAGATCCAGCGTCGCTCGGCATCCTTGCGCAGGACCCTGGCTACAACGCGACGCTCGCAGCCCGCATCGATGACACCGATACCCTCGCGCGTGTCTGGATCAAGCCGACCGGCACACCAACACCGTTCGAACCAGGACAGTACGTGACGATCGGCGTGAAGGTTGGCGAAAAGTGGATGCAGCGCCCCTACTCGATCGCATCATCCGCACGCGACCTGACCGGCGGCTACGAACTCTATCTCCGACTCGTTCGTGGTGGCGCATTCACGCCACTCGCCTTTGCGCTTCCAGTTGGGCATGGACTCCGCGTCCTCGCACCGAAGGGGAAGTTCACCCTTCAACCAGATGACGACCGCATCCATCTCTTCATCTCGTCCGGAACCGGCATTGCCCCATTCGTCTCCATGGCACGCACGCTGCTCGCCGATGGTCGACCACGTCGAGCGATCTACCTGAACGGGGTGAGCTACGTCGCAGATATCGGCTACGCCGAACTGCTGAATGGCTGGAACGCAAGCGGCGAGTATCCAGCCACCTACGTGCCATCAATCTCTCGTCCGAACGATCCTGCGAACGCAGGGTGGACCGGACGAACAGGACGCGTAGAGACGGTAATCCAGTCAGCACTGAAGGATCTCGGTGTTGACCCAGCTGGTGCGGTCGCCTACCTCTGTGGCAACCCCGAGATGATTGTTGCGGCGGAGCTGGAGCTCCGCGCGTATGGACTTCCTGAGGAAGCGATTCATAAGGAACTCTACTGGCCGGCGGGGAAGCAGCCGACTGGCGCGACCGGAGCGACTGCGGCTACCGAACCGACCGAGTAAGCGCTACGGTCGCGCGGCGCGCAACTTACTCAGAAAGTACTCCTCGAGTCGATCCACGCTGACGCGCTCCTGCTCCATGCTGTCGCGATCGCGCACCGTAACCGCGTGGTCGTCCATTGAGTCAACGTCAACGCAGATGCACCACGGCGTGCCGATCTCATCCTGACGGCGGTAGAGTTTCCCGATGGCGGCCGTGTCGTCGTAGACCGCCGTGAACTCACGTGAGAGGCCGTTACGAATCTTATGCGCGAGCTCTACGAGATCGTCGCGCTTCTTCAGTAGCGGAAGTACCGCCACCTTGTACGGCGCGAGCTCTGGGTGCAGTCCGAGAACGACGCGCTTCTCATCGCGCACGATCTCTTCACGATAGGCGTCGATCAGGAAGGTAAACGCGGCACGGTCGGCGCCAGCAGCCGCCTCAACAACCCACGGCGTGAAGGTCTGCTCTGTTGCTGGATCAAAGTACGAGAGGCTCTCACCACTCTCCGCCGCATGCCGAGAGAGATCAAAGTCTCCACGGTTGTGGACACCCTCAAGCTCCTTCCAGCCGAACGGGAAGCGGTACTCAACGTCAATGGCGCGCTTCGCGTAATGGGCGAGCTCATCAGCCGCATGCTCGCGCGCGCGGAGCCGTTCTGGCGAAACGCCGTACGCCTTGTACCACTCAAGCCGGCGTGGAAGCCACTCATCAAAAGCAGCGGTCGCACCCTCTTCTGGTCGCACGAACATCTGCAGCTCCATCTGCTCAAACTCGCGCATGCGAAAGACGAAGTTCCCAGGGCTGATCTCGTTACGGAAGGACTTCCCGATCTGCGCAATACCGAACGGAATCTTCTTCCGTGCAGCATCACGAACGTTCTTGTGCTGAACATATGCACCCTGTGCCGTCTCTGGGCGCAGGTAGATGACCGAGGCATCCTCCTCCACTGGGCCCATGAAGGTCTTGAACATCAGGTTGAATCGCCGAGGTGCGGTCAGACTCCCCTCGCAGTCGGGGCAGACGAGGCCGAGCTTCGTGACAATGTCCGCTTCGGCAAGTTGCAGCGTGGTGAGAGCGTCTGTCCCTGGGAGTTCATCGAGGCGGTAGCGACGCTTGCAGGCGGTGCACTCAACGAGCGGATCGCTGAACGAGCCAACGTGTCCTGAGGTGCGCCACACCTGTGGGTGCATCAAGATGCCAGCATCAAGACCCACCACGTCGTTGCGCTCTTGGACGATGCTGCGCCACCAGGCACGCTTCACATTGTTCTTCAGCTCCACGCCAAGTGGGCCGTAATCCCAGACGGCGTTGATCCCACCGTAGATCTCCGAGCTTGGGAAGACGAAGCCGCGACGCTTTGCAAGCGAGACGATGACGTCGAGATCTGCGACCGCGGGGGTCGCGTCTGCAGCCGCCGTGCCGGCGAGCGTGATCGAAGGATCGGCGGTGATGCTCATGAAGTGGAAGCCTACCCGATCCGTCGCACGCTAGAGGGCACGCCCGAGAGCGATCCCCGCAACGGCGGCGGCGAACCCGAGCAGGAGCGACCCCGCCGCATAGGCGAGGAGCGGAAGCGCCTCCCCTGCGTCGCTCATCCGTGCGAGCTGTAGCGCGAAGGTGGAGAAGGTGGTGAAGCCACCGAGTAGGCCGATCAGGAGGAGTGGTCGCGCCGCCTCAGGGAGAAGGCTGCGATCGATCAGCAGCACCGCAACGAGGCCAGCGAAGAAGGAGCCGAGGAGGTTGATGGAGAGTGTGGCGAGTGGTGCCGCAAGGCCGAAGCGTGTCGCGAGCGTGTCGATGCCGCCACGCAACAGTGCGCCAGCACCGCCACCGATCGCCACAAGGAGTAGATCGCTCACGCTGTTCATGCCATCACCTCATCAAGGAAGCTTCGACTCTTCGGCTCATGTCCGTAGAGCAACAGAATAGAGCCACGGAGGGCGCGATCCGCCTCCGCGAGTGGTCCTGTGGGGAGACGAAGTTGAGTGAGTTGCTCTGGGGGGAAGCGTCGCAGCGCGCGTAGGAGGCGCAGCGCATCACTACTAAGCGAAAGCCCCTCACCATGTGCTGCACAACGGATACCGCCCGCCACCTCATCCCAGCGCAGCCCCTCCCCCTCAACTGGCGCGCGCCCGCAATCAAGACACTGATCAAGCTCGGGGCCGTGTCCTGCCACATCAAGAAGTCCGAGCTCAACCCAGCGCGCAACGAGCTCATCGGAGGCGCCCGCTTCAAGGAGATCCCAGGCGTGGATGAGGAGCTCGTAGAGTTGCGGCTCAGGCTGCTCTTCACTGGTGGCGCGCTCAACGAGCTCCGCCGCGTACCAGGCGACGGCGCTGCTCTTTAGCCGTTCGCGGAGCCCGAGCCAGACGCGACGTGACTGCACCTGCGTCACGATGTCGAAGGTGCGGCCGGTGGCGAGGGCAACCTCAAGTTCGGCGAATGGCTCCACGCCACCACCGAGCCGACTCGTTGGCTTACGCACCCCCTTCGCGATCGCCTTGAACTTGCCGCGATCCGGTGAGAGGAGGGTGAGGACGCGATCCGCCTCACCTAATCGAAATCGGGAGGTGACAACCGCCAGCGTCCGTGAGGTTCGGCGTTCAGGCATGTGGTCAGGGTAGCATTGGGGTATGACGGAGTTACGGGGCACACCCTCTGGCGCGAACCTGCTCGAGCTAGATCTTGACGTGCTCATCGCCGCAACGGACAAGGCGATCCTTGAACTCTTCGCGGAGTGGGAGGAGCCGATCACCGCAAACATGTACGACCAGATCCGCTATCACATGGGCTACGGCGATCCGACCGCACGGCTCGGGAAGCGGATGCGCCCACTCCTCGGGCTGCTCACCTACGCATCGCTCTCCAGCGACTGGGAGCGCGCCATCCCTGGGGCCGCAGCCGTTGAGCTCGGCCATAACTTCAGCTTGGTGCATGACGACATTGAAGACAGTGACGCAGAGCGCCGTGGACGACCCACCCTCTGGGTGCGTGAGGGGATCCCCCATGCCATCAACACGGGTGACGCCCTCTTCACCATTAGCCGCGTCGCAACGCACCGCCTGAGCGCGCTCGGCTTCTCCGACGCAAAGGTGATCCGCATGATGAAGATCTATGACGAGACCTGCCTCCGCCTCTGCGAGGGTCAGTTCATTGATATTGCGGCAAGCCAGAAGAACGAAATGCAGAGTGTGGAGCACTACTTTGAGATGATCGGCCGCAAGACCGCTGCACTCATCTCCGGTGGCGTTGAGTCAGCGGCGGTGCTCGCCACCGATGACAACGAGGTGATTGCCCGCTTCCGCGCCTTCGGTTGGGCGTTAGGGCTCGCCTTCCAGATCAATGACGATCTCCTCGGCATCTGGGGGAGCGAGGCGGCAACAGGGAAAGAGCCGTCAGACCTAGCACGTCATAAGAAGACGCTCCCCGTCCTCTACGCAGCAGAGCACGCCAACACTGAAGATCGAGGGACGCTCGACCGACTCTTCTCCACGCCGAACCCTGACGCGGCACTCGTTGCGGCGGGACTCGCCGTCCTTGAGCGCACTGGTGCTGAGGCCTACACGCGTGAGCAGGCGGCGATCTGGCGTGAGCGTGCCCTGAAAGAGATCCACAGCGTGAAGGCGATGAACCCGCGAGCGATCGAGCGACTAGAAGAGATCCTGACGCGCGTCATCTCCGCATAGCGGAGCGCAGGCTACTTCCCTTCGTCTCCGTTTGACGCGACGGCAGTGCTGATCGGAGTCCAGCGGACGCGCACCTTCCCAACACGGCGACCACTCACCTTAATCACGGTAATCACGAATGGCTCAATCACCACGGCGTCGCCCACAACCGGGACGCGACCGATGCGGTGATAGACAAAGCCGCCGAGCGTGTCGTACTCCTCGTCGTCCTCGAGCTCAAGTGCAGGCTCAACAAGTTCGGTGAGATCATCAATAGCGGCGCGACCATCCAGGATCACCTCGCCTGGCCCGATCTCCACCTTCATCGGCTCCTCTTCGTCGAACTCGTCCTGGATCTCTCCAACGATCTCTTCAAGGAGATCCTCAATGGTGACGAGGCCGGCGGTGCCGCCGTACTCGTCCAGGACAACCGCCATGTGCACCTTTCGGCGCTGCAGCTCGTGCAGCAGGTCATCAACTGACTGCGACTCAGGGACGAAGAGTGCTGGGCGCATAATGTCGCGGAGGCGCGGTCGCGTCCCACCCGCGGCGATCAGTCGCAGTAGATCCTTCGCATACAGGATGCCGACGATATGGTCGACCGATTCACGGTAGAGCGGCGTTCGGCTATGCCCCTCTTTGAGGACGACCTCAACCGCCTCATCGAACGTTGCCTCTTGATCGATCGCAACGATGTCGATGCGTGGCACCATCACCTCGTGCAGCTTTGAGTCGCTGAGCGACATCACAGCGGAGATCATCTGCTCCTCTTCCGCCTCGAGGACACCCTGCTGGCTCCCCTGCTCAACGATGAGGCGAATCTCCGCGGCGGAGAGCTCTGGAGTGCGCGTTGGGTCGATGCCGAACGGTTTAGAGATCACCTTGGTGAGGAGGACAAGGAGTGCGACGAGTGGGCTCACGATCTTTGCAAAGAGTGAGATTGGTCCTGAGGCGACGAGTGCGATCCGATCAGGGTTTGCCAAGGCGAATCCCTTCGGAATCAGTTCGCCAAGGACGATGGAGACGACCGAGACGAGGAGGGTCACAACGAGGAGCGCGAGCACGCCAGCCCGCTCCCCAATCCACGAGACGCCGCTGAGCGGTGTCGCGAGAAGCTCAACGATGCTCACCGCAGCAACCGCCGAAGCGAGAGCGCCGAGGAAGGTGATCGCAACCTGGATCACGGCCAAGAAGCGACCTGGGTCTTTGAGGAGGCGCAGCGCGCGCGCGGCGCGTCGATCCCCCTCATCGGCGAGCTCATCAAGCCGTGTGCGACGGACGGTGACAAAGGCGATCTCCGCCGCAACGAAGAGGCCGTTGAGGAGAATCAGGAGCAGGATCAGACCAAGATCAGTAAGCATTCAGATCACCCTTTTCTAGTGATGACGCGCGCCGGAACCCCTACCGCAAGTGCGCCGTCTGGAAGGTCCTCAAGGAGCACCGTCCCTGCGCCAGTCTTCGACTTTGACCCCATCTTCACTGGCGCAACGATCAGTGTGCCGATCCCCGTGAAGGCACCCGCGCCGATTGAGGTCGCATGCTTTGCCACACCGTCATAGTTCGCGGTGATCGTCCCTGCACCGATGTTCGCCGCCTCACCAACGGTGGTATCGCCGAGATAGCTGTGATGACCGACCTTGACGCGCACGCCGAGTGTCGTCGCCTTCAGCTCGGCGTAATTCCCCACATGCGCGCCGGCGCCAATGTCACAGCCTGGACGAATGTGCGCAAAGGGCCCAACCTCCACGTCGTCGTGTAGACGCGATTCGCTGATATCGCTCGAGCGAATCGTGCAGCCTGCACCAATCTGACTCTGGTGGATGCGCGAGCCAGACTCGATGCGACTGCGCGCCCCGATCGTGGTGGTGCCACTGATCATCACGTTTGGCTCAATCGCCACGTCTGCAGCAATCTCAACCGTAGGATCGATCCAGATCGTCGTCGGATCAACCATCCCAACGCCGCGCTCCATATGCCCCGCGTTGACCCGCTCACGGAGCGCCGCTGCCGCGTCGGCGAACTGGCGGCGATCATTCACCCCTTCAAAGTCTGCCCCGCTCCCAAGGAGAATCGGGGCTGGGCTGCCAGCCGCTGCTGCGGCGGCGACAAGGTCGGTGAGGTAGATCTCGCCCGTTGCTTTGGATGCGGTGAGCCCCTTCAACGCCGTCTCAAGCCAGGCGCGATCAGCAACGTAGAGTCCCGCGTTGACGAGATCGCTCTCTCGAACTTCAGGCGACGCGTCGCGCTCTTCAGTGATGCGCGTGGCGCGACCGGCGTCGTTCAGTTCCACACGGCCGTACCCAGTCGGATCGTCAGCGTAGAAGGCGGCGAGGGCGAGCGGTACCTTGGCCGCGCGGCGCGCAGCGATCAGCGCACTGATCGTGCTCGGCTCAAGGAGCGGTGTATCGCCGCAGGCAATCAGAATCTCGGTTGCGCCAGCTGGCAGCGCAGGGAGTGCGCAGCGCACCGCATCACCGGTGCCGCGCGGCTCAGGCTGCTCGGCGCGCAGCGTCCCCTTTGGGGCAAGCGCATGGAGTGCCGCAGTGGCCGGTGAGAGGAGGAGGATCGCAGGATCGCTCACCACGGTGTGGATCGACTCCAGCACCCAGAGGGCCATCGGACGACCAAGAAGTGGGTGAAGAACCTTCGGTTCGGCGGCGCCCATGCGCGAGCCGACTCCAGCAGCGAGGATGATGGCCGTCACGCCCGAAAGGCGCTCCGGCCCAGTACTTGAGGGTGTCATCTGGAGGAGAGTCTAGCCGACCCTCTGGGCGATCGCCTCAATCTCCACGAGCCCCCCCTTGGGGAGCCCCGCCACCTGCACGGTTGAGCGTGCGGGGTACGGCTCCGAGAAGGTGCGGCCGTAGATCTCATTCACGGTGGCGAAGTCGGCGAGGTTCGTCAGGAAGATGGTGCACTTCACCACGTGCTCAACACCGAACCCAGCGGCGGCGAGTAGTGCGCGCAGGTTCACGAGCGCCTGCTCCGCCTGCGCTGTAACGCCGTCACGAAGGTCGCCAGTGGCAGGGTCCATGCCGAGCTGGCCAGAGCAGAAGAGGAGATCGCCAGAGGTGATCGCCGCACTATATGGTCCGATCGCTGGCGCAACCCCAGGTCCGTTAATCGCCTTACCCATCGAAGTACTCCTCTCGCTATGCCAACTCTGTCGCAGTGATCGTCACGCCACCTGGCGGTAGCTCCAGCTCACCGCGGGCAACCGCCGCCTCGAGCAGCGCTCCAGCCGCTGAAGCATCGTAGAGCGAAGGATAGAGGAGGAAGAGGGTTGGCCCCGATCCTGAGAGCGAGAGGGGTTGTCCAAGCACGCGGCGCAGGGCGTGATCGAGCGGCCTGAGCCATGGCGTGATCGCACGCGCAGGGGCGAGCAGGTCGTTCGCCGAGGCGAGCGTGGAGGAGCGCAACAGCAGCTCCGCCGTTGAGAGCCCAGTGGTCAACTCCTGCGCCAGGTGCTGCGAGCTGACCAGCGCCGCACCATACGACTCACCACGAATCCCGCCAGCGAACGCGGCGAACACGTCGGGGGTCTTGATCCCTTCGCTGGCACTCACCAGCAGGACACCAGGGGTCGGCTCTGACCATCGCGTGAGCGGCGTGATCTCTTCGCCACGCCCCTCCATCAGCACCGGACCTTCGGGGAGGAAGAGTGGAACATCGGAACCGATCCGTGCCGCAACCTCCATCAGCTGGCGCGGCTCCATCTTCAGATTGCAGAGTTGTAGCGCGCCACGTAGCGCAGCCGCCGCATCACTCGATCCACCACCGAGCCCTGCGGCAACAGGGAGACGCTTCTCCAGGACGACAGAGAGTGGCGGCAGTGGCGCCTCTGGTCCAAGCGCGGCGCGCAGTTCGCGCAACGCCACGTAGATCAGATTCTCCGCAGATCCAGGAATTGGTAGTCCGGCGCAGTGCAGCTCGTCCTCGCTCTCCCCCGCTGACCGAAGTCGTAACGTGAGGTGGTCGGCGAGACGGAGCGGTGCGACAACCGAGTGCAGGTTGTGGTAACCATCGCTTCGTTGGCCGAGCACAGCGAGCGTCAGGTTCACCTTCCCTGGCGCATCAAGTTCAACCCAGTTAACGCGTCCTGCGCCAACGCGTGCGCGCCGTGTCGGCGCCTCGCCAGGCTCGGTGCGCATCATGCGAGGCGCACGCGTCGGCGCACCTGGAATGCCTCCAAGTGCGCGCAGCAGCCGCACCCACTCCTCCACGCCGAGCGCCTGGGCGCGGAGGTCTGGATCGATATCCGAACGATCCAGCGCCGCCATCACATGATCAACAGGGATTGGGAGTGCACGCGGCAGCGCGTTGCGCAGCTTCTTCCGTCGCTCGCGGAAGCCCGCCTGCACCAGTCGCCAGAGCTGCTCCTCATCCTCCTCCGAGAGGCTCAGTGCCGCATCGGCGGAAAGCCGATCAAGGACAAGCACCGCTGAGTCAACCGCTGGAATCGGATCAAACGACTCACGTCGCACCGTGCGCACAATCGTTGCCTCCACACGTGCGCGGACAAATGCGGTGAGATACGACCAGTCGCCCACCTCTGCCGCGATCCGTTCCGCAACCTCACGCTGAACGAGCAGCACGATTCGTTGTGCCGGATTCGGCAGCAGCAGGAGCCGATGCAGGAGCGGACTGGTGATGTGATACGGGATGTTCGCGATGACGCGCCAGCCACCACTCGCTGGGAGGAGTGGCTCAAGGTCCACATTCAGTGCATCACCATGGACGAGCGTGAGTTGACCAGCGGCAATCTCCACAGCGAAACGCTCCTGGAGCCGCGGCAGCAGATCGTCATCGAGTTCAATCGCAACGACGTGTGCACCTGTTGCGAGCAACCCCTCTGTAAGCGTGCCGAGTCCTGGTCCAATCTCAAGGACCGTCTCGCCGTGTGCTGCGGAACCGGCGGCAACGATCGCGTCTCGCGCCTCAAGGTCAACAAGGAAGCTCTGGCTCAGCCGTCGCTTGGCAAGATGCCCCTCCACGACCCCCTTCGCGGCGCCTCTCGGCGCCCCCCGTCGCGCCGGTCGGCCTGGTGTTGGGCTCATACCGGTGCCCCCGCTCCGAACTGCCAGGAGGCGGCGACGCTCACGCCACGTGCGGGGTCCTGCAACTGCGCGCGCCCTTCGCGCAGTGCGGCGTGTGCGGCGGCACCGATCATGGCGGCATTATCGGTGCACCAGCGCACTGGCGGAACGTTGAGCGTGCGGCCGTGACGTGCCGCAACGGCGGCGAGTGCTTCTCGTAGCGGCACGTTAGCGGCAACCCCACCACCAACAACGAGCGAGGCGCCAGGGGTGGCGGCGAGTGCACGATCCACGCGGGAGACAAGTGCGGCGATGATCGCGTCTTGCGCGGCGGCGGCTATGGCAGCAGCGGCGGCGGCGGGCACTGGATGATCACGGAGTGTTGCGGCTAGTGCCGCAGCACGACCGGGTGACGCAGCGGGTTCACCGATCGCGGCGAGCGCCATGCGCGCCGCAGCCGTCTTCACGCCGCTAAAGGAGAGATCGTACTCACCGTCCGTCTGCGCCACGGGGAGACGCCGCAGTCCGCCAGGTAGCTCACCCCCTCGCACTGCACCTGCGGCGAGCGCCGAGAGCGCGGCGCCCCCTGGATACGGGAGCCCGAGGAGTCGCGCAATCTTGTCAAAGGCCTCGCCCGCAGCGTCATCAATCGTTCCGCCGAGCCGTTCCGTTCTCCCATCTGTGTCAACACGGACCAGCAGCGTGTGCCCGCCAGAGACGATCAGCCCGATCGCCGGAAGGATTGGCGCACTCGCTGCTGACGCACCAGCGCTGCGCAGCCACGCGGCGCGAAAGTGCCCCTCAAGGTGATTCGTTGGAACAACCGGGAGGCCACGCCCCCACGCCCACGCCGATGCAACACCCGCGCCAACAAGGAGCGAGCCGATCAGGCCTGGTCCCGTTGTCACCGCCACAGCATCAATCTCGTTCGCCACGCCAAGGGTTGCAGCCTCAGCCATCACTTCGCCAATGAGTTTTGGCACCCAGCGGTGATGCTCCCGTGCTGCAACCTCGGGGATTACACCACCAGTCGCGGCGTGCAGATCGCTCTGGCTCGCGATTCGTTCGGCAAGCACCTCGCCGCCGTCGCGCACCAGGGCGACCGCCGACTCATCGCAGCTCGACTCAACCGCAAGGATCAACCGCTCGCGACTCATCTGCGCCTCTGGTTCGCGCCGAGCGCCGCAACGGCGAAGGCTTCAGCAGAGGGAAGCCGCTCACCTGCGTCAAGTGCGGCAAGGGCGAGCCGCTCGCGCGCCTCTTGCCCTGGATCGCTCAACTCAGCGGTGGTCATGATCAGCGCGTCTTCACCATTATCTTCGTAATACCGCTTCCGTAGCCCCTCCTCAAGGAAGCCGAGCCGCGCGTAGAGTCGCTGCGCCTCAATATTTGAGACGCGCACGTCAAGGGTTGTGACACGCGCATCACCGCGACGTGACTCGCTGAGCAGCTCAAGCATCAGCGCCGTCCCAATCCCTTCGCCGCGCAGGCGCGGCTGTACTGCGATCGTTGTCACATGCGCTTCATCAACCATCAGCCAGATACCGCCGAATCCGAGCAGCTCATCGCCGTGCCACGCCCCCACGTAGCGAGCGAGACGATTCGTCGTCAGCTCTGACTCATAGGCGCTCCCCGGCCATGGCGCAGTGAAGCTCGCCTCTTCAATCGTGCGCATGACAGGAAGGTCCTCAAGTGTCATACGGCGCATCGCATAGTCGGCACGCTTCATCGAGCGACTCCGCGCTCTGCACCACGCGGCGGCGCGGGATACCGGATCGCGATCTCACCCACCTCAACACCAGACTCCGTGCGCCACCCATCTGCGCGCAGCACATTAATTGGTCCAGCGGCGGCACTGGCGAGCGCCGCTGGGAGGTGCGGAGCGATGCGTTCTAGGTCAGCCCCTGTTGGGGCACCGCTTCGCTCGGCGATCCGACTCCCCTCAGCATCCACGACCAGCACCTCACGCACTCCAAGCGGGAGGACGACCGGATCAGTCTGGCCCGACGCATCGCGCGCCAGCAGGAGGGCACGATCGGATGGCACCTGGATGACTGGGATGCTGAGTGCTGCAGCCACACCTGCGCCGAGGCTCGCCGCCGCGCGGAGCCCTGTGTAGCTCCCTGGGCCAACGCCGACCAGCACGGCGACAAGCTCGCTCCGCGCCGCCGTATCAGGAAGGAGCACCGCTGCTCGCGCGACGAGTGGCTGATGTGGTCTCAGCTCAGGAGCGCTCTCAAAGCGACCAGCCGCTTGGCCGTCAAGATGGAGCAGCGCAACGCAGCCCTCACCGAACGAGCCGTCCAGGATGAGGAGCGTTGGCGTGCCTGGGGCGGCGCTAGGCATCGTGGAACTCCAGTCCCGCCGCGTGCAACGCGTCGCGGAGGCGCTGATGTCGAACTGCATCTGCCCAATCAACCTGTGCGATGCGCTGCTCCTCAGTCGCACCGGGCTGCAGGGCGATCGTGATCTGCGCCACGCCACCGCCGTTGGTCGGCCAGTTCAGCAGATTAGGCCACTCCATAATCGTGAGGCCCCTCGCCTGTCGCTCGTCAATCAACCCGTGCGCAAGTGGATCACTCCCATCAGGGAGTCGATACGCGTCGCCGTGCCAGATCGGCATCGTGCCGTGATGCTCGGACATCAGAACAAATGTTGGCGAAGTGAGTGGCGGATCTGCCTGCAGCGCGGCGCCGATTGCACGGGCGAGCGTCGTCTTCCCAGCACCAATCTCACCAATAAGGAAGAGTCGATCGCCTGGCTGGAGTAGCCCTGCAAGGAGTGCACCAAACTGCTGCGTCCGCTCGAGCGTAGAGAGTGTGAGGTTCAGCGCGCTCACGCGGTGATGCGCTGCAGGTCACCGAGTGGGATTGCGCGTAGAACCCCATTAATCCGCACCGCGCCGAGCGGATCATCCGCGCGTGGATCGGCGAGGCCTTCCCAGGTACCAGAGGCGCCCTCATACGCACCGCCGATGACGCGCACATCACCAGCCTGCGCCGCGCTCGCCTCTCGCAGCGCTGAGGCGCTCGCCAACAAGAGGCCGATCGGCTCAGCACTTAGTGTGACGCGGCTACCATGCAGGCTACGAAGGAGTGCGGTGACCGAACTCCTGCCACTCTCACTCATTCGACGCGAAGTCATGATCAGGAGTCCGAACGGCGCGGTTGCAACCGCCGCGGCAATGCGGCGCTCGAGTGAGGCGGCGAGCGCATCACGCTCGCCATCGCTCAGCCCGCAGACGATCACGCCACGAACACCAACAGCCCGTGCGCGAAGCACCGTCTCTGGAGATGCCTGCACGATGGCGAGAAGCCCAGCGGTGCGCGCCGCCTCCCAACCATCCGTATCCGGTTCGGCTTCACTGAAGTGCACGTGGCCATCTACTGCGTCACCAAGGAGGAGACGCGCGCTCCGATGCCCCGTCACACCTCCACCAACTGGGAGAAGATGGATTGGCGCAGGGATGGGTGCGGCGGCGACCGCTGCTGCTGCTGCTGCCGAGAGCGTGTTCTGCGGATCGGGGCTCAGATCAACCTGCGCATCGCCAAAGACCACCGCGGCGCGACTGATTCCGCCGTGCATCTCTGTGCGCAGCTGCAGGTCACTCACACTAATCTCCACCTCGGTTGACTCCCCGCTCCGCAGTGGAAGGACGAGCGAACTGCCGCGGAGGAGCACCTGCGGCTCGCCGTTGATCTGCAGGGTCACCTCGTCTCCTGCGCCGCCGTCAATCAAGAAGAGATCGCCGCCAGGGAGAAGGAGGTCACTCATCAGTGAGCCGAGCAGCGATGCGGCGCGCTCGTCGTCTAGTGCGCTGTCGCCGAGTGCTGCGAAGACGCCATACGGCTCAAGGAGGATCCTGGTGCGTCCCGGCGCGATCAGTGGAGCAAGGACGGTGAGCGGGAGCGCCCCGGTTGCAATCAGGCTCGCGGCACTCCCAACGACCAAGAGTGGTGCGGCATCCGTCTCCGCCTCGCCGAAATCCTCTCCGTTGAGCGCCTCGCCGAGTCGGCGCAGCGCGTCGGCGATTGCGGCGGCACGAATCTCTTCGCGCTCGTCGTCTCGGTCGCGAAGCGGCGCATCGGCAAGGTCTCCAAGCGCATCACTAATCGCGGAGCGATCGGTACGGCCGAGGAGGGCGAGGACGCCGTCCGCGCGCCGTCGTCGCTCGGCGGGGTCAAGTGGAACGAGTGCCGACGCGGCCGCCTCAAAGGAGAGCGCTGAGCGATCCGTCCCCGCCAGCAGCATGCGCGAAGCATCACCCTCCACCTCAACCACGCGGATCGGAACGCCGAGACGCTCTGCGAGGCGGCCAGCGGCGACAGCAGCCTCCGCCACACCACCCCGCACCTCTTCTGTCACTCCCGAGAGTCCTGCGCCGGCGGCGAGCGTCACGCCAAGCGCCTCAATTGAACCGCCACGCGGAACGCGAAGGGCGCCAAGCAGCGTTTCGCCATCTCCACCCTCGCGCACGAGTGCGGCCGAGATCGTGTCGAGCCCCTCCACGACGAGGAGGAGCGGCGCCGCGTGGCGAAGCTCATTCCCCTCGCGCAGGCTCTTGCTCATGGGGCGACCGTAATCATGGGGTGGCCTCGATCAACGTGACGACCGCAACTGGAAGTCCAGCACGTGTGTAGACACGCGCAAGTCGGTTAGTGAAGCTGGTTGAGACCTCATTGGTGATCGTCTCGCGGCGACGCGCGACATCAACCGGCTCAATCACTTCGTCGCCGGATTGACCAATGAAGATGACGTCGTCCAACGGACTGAGGTCATTCGCTGGGTGATCTGTTGCGTCAATCGTGATCGAGTCCATCGCGATCGTGCCGACCACCGGAAGCCGCACCCCACGAACGAGCACCTCAGCGCGATCCTTGTCGTGGTACGAGATTCCATCCGCATAGCCGATCGGCAGGGTGATGATGCGTGATGGACGCTTTGCGACGAAATGCGGGCCGTAGCCCACGCCGTGTCCCGCAGGAAGCGTTGCGATTCGAATCGGTCGGGCGATCAGCTGATAGACCGAAGCAAGGCCAATGTCAGCGGCAGAAGAGGTGGAGCGCAGCGCATTCGGCACCACGCCGAAGAGGGCGATCCCCACGCGCGCAACGTGCTGCGTGCCACCCATGGTGAGTAGTCCGCCAGAGCCGACGAGGTGTCGCTCGAGCCCCACGCTGAGGCCACCAGCTGCAGGATCGGCGAGCTGATCAGCCACTTCGTTCAGTCGTTCAGCCTGTCGCTCAGATCGAGGGGCATCCTCTGCGGCGGTGAGATGACTCCAGATACCGCGGAGCGTGATGCGATCGCTCGCGGCGCGCAGTAGCGTCAGTTGTTTTTCTAGTTCGTCAGGCAGGATGCCGTCACGACCGAGTCCCGTATCAACCTCCACATCAACGATCAGTGGCGACAGGCCATGAAGATCTGCAGCGAGGAGTTCAGTGACGACGGCGGGGGAGGTTGCGGGGACGCCGATCTCGAGTTGCGCCGCTTCGCGCAGGTACTCGCTCGGCACGCGCCAGAGGACACGGAGCGGTGCGCTGAGCCCCGCGCGTCGTAGCTGAATCGCCTCATCAACGGTCGCCACCAGCACGGCGCGCGCACCAGCGGCGATCGAGGCGCGAGCGATCTGGACGGCGCCAAGGCCATAGGCGTTCGACTTCAGTACAACGTCAAGGTGGCCACCCTCTGGAAGGCGCGCCTTCAGACTGCGCACATTGTTCGCGATCGCATCAAGGCTGACCTCCACCCATGCGGCGCGGGCGAGTGGCGGCAGTCCCGCGGCGAGAAGCGCCTCGGGAATTCCCATACTTATGCCTCGCGTGCGGTGTGCTGACCGAAGGCGACAGCGATGGCGTATTCGCGCTCATGGCTGATCGAGACGGCGATCGCGGCAATGCCGAGCTGATCCGCACGTAGCGCCGCGTTACCGTGGAGGCGCACTGTTGGCTGGCCTGTGGCGAGTAGCTCAATCTCGATCTCGCGCCAGCCGATCCCTCGAACCCCAAGGCCGAGCACCTTGGAGACCGCCTCTTTCGCCGCCCAGCGACCGGCCAAGTTCTCTGGTCGTGCGCGGACATAGGAGCGCTCGGCTCCGGTCAAGACGCGCGCCTCAAAGCGGGTGGGGTGACGCTGAAGGACGGCGGCAATCCGCTCCACACGCACGATGTCGACCCCCAGCGCGGGGAGCTCGTGCTGGTATGACGTCTCGCGCAACATGCGCGTAGTCTACCGCTCGCTCAGGAGCGACGACTGAGGAGGCTGGCGGCGGCGCCAAGAAGGCGCTCCGCTGCCGACGCTACCGCCGCAGCATCGGGTCCCTCCGCCATGACGCGAAGGAGCGGCTCAGTGCCTGACGGACGCACCAGGATGCGGCCGCCCCCTGCCCCAAGGAGCGCCTCCACCTCGCGCACCACCTCGGTAAACCGTGGGTCCGCAAGGAGCGTCTCCGCCTCACCCTCCTCCACGCGAATCACTCGCTGCACCTGTGGATCAAGCGGAAGTGCCGCTGCAAGTTGTGAGAGTGGTCGCTTCGCTCGCGCACAGAGCGCAATCACCTCAATCGCGCTGATCAGTCCATCGCCGGTCGGTGCATGTTCTGGGAAGAGGAGGTGGCCGCTCTTCTCACCGCCGAACCCTTCCCTCTTACCGGCGAGCGCCTCAGCGATATGGCGATCCCCTACCGGGGTGCGCTTGAGCCTAATCCCCGTCGCGGCGAGCTGCCGCTCAATGCCACTGTTCGTCAAGATCGTCGCCACCACCTGATCCGAGTGTGGAAGGCCACGCGCCTTGCGGTCGAGCGCGATGAGAGCAATCACCACGTCGCCGTCAACCAGCTGACCGCGCTCATCCACTACGGCGCAACGATCGGCGTCGCCGTCTAGGGCGATCCCAAGATCCACACCACTAGCAAGAACCCGCGCGCCCAACGCTTCCGGCGAGGTGGCACCAACCGCATCATTAATGACGCCGTCTCCGAGCGCCATCCCCTCAACGTTGGCACCGGTTGCGGCGAGTGCTGCCACGGCGAACGGCGCCCCCGCACCATTCGCAGCGTCAACAAGGACGCGGAGAGCTGCAGCGGCGGAGTCTGGTGCCGCTACGGCGGCGGTGGCGGCGAGCTGTGCGGTGTATCGCGCACGATACGACTCCCCTTCAACTGTCGAACTCGCACCACGCACCTGAGCCGACGCGGTCACAACACTGCGTGCAAGTTCAGCGTCAATCGCCGCCTCAAGCTCACGCTCCACGACATCCGCTACCTTGCGGCCATCGCGGCCGAGCACTTTTAGCCCGTTGTACTCCACCGGGTTATGCGATGCGGTAACCACCACGCCGCATGATGCGGTCGGCTCACCCGCAACAACTGCGGCGAGCCCAGGTGTTGGAATGACGCCAAGATCGATCGCGTGTGCACCAGCGGCGTTCGCCCCCGCCGCAAGTGCAGCGCTGAGCCCTGCGCCGCTCGGTCGCGTGTCGCGACCGATCAGGATGGTTCCACCTGGGAAGTGCGCAGCAAGGGCGCGCCCGAGCGCGTAGGCGATTGAATCGGTAAGGCTCTCGCCCGCGATGCCGCGGATTCCGTCGGTGCCGAAGCGGACCGCGGCCATCAGCAGCGCAGCTGCGCTAGATCAGCGCTTCGTGAACTGCTTCGCCTTGCGAGCGCGTCGCAGACCGTACTTCTTTCGCTCCTTGGCGCGCGGGTCGCGCGTCAGGAAGCCGGCCTGGCGAAGTGGGAGTCGGAAGGCCTCAGGGTCTGCGGAGAGGAGTGCGCGCGAGATGCCGTGGCGGATTGCGCCGGCCTGTCCAGAGATGCCACCACCCTCAACCTTCACCATCGCGTTGAAGCGACCCTCGGTGCCAGTGACGCGGTACGGAGCGAAGACCTCGGCCTGCGGGATGGCGCCGCCGAAGTGCTCCACGTAGGTGCGTCCGTTGATGACGATCTGTCCCTCACCCGCAACCAGGCGCACGCGTGCGATGGAGGTCTTGCGGCGGCCAGTGCCCTGGTAGTACGGCAGGTTGCTCACACTCTTCTCCTTCGGACTCATGCGAGGGGCTTCGGCTGCTGTGGTGCGTGTGGATGATCAGGGCCAGCGTAGATCTTCAACTTGGTGATCTGCGCGTTGGCGAGCTTCGTCTTTGGAAGCATCCCCTTGACGGCGCGTCGGATCGCCTCGGTCGGCTTGCGCTGGATAAGGTCGCCGAGCACCTCTTCCTTATGCCCGCCCGGGTGTCCTGAGTGCGAGTGATACTTCTTGCTGAGCAGGCGGTCGCCCGTCACCACAAGCTTCTCAGCGTTGATCACGATCACGAAGTCGCCAGTATCCATATGGTCGGCGTAGGTTGGCTTCCCCTTGCCGAGGAGGGTGGTGGCAATCTTCGTTGCGAGGCGACCGAGCGTCTGCCCCTCAGCGTCAACCACGTACCAGTTGCGCTCAATCTCTGCGGCGCGAGGCGTCCACGTCTTCATATTCACATCAACCTCCTAGACGAGCTCAATCTGGACGAGCGGCGAAGAGTCACCCTGGCGGATGCCGATCTTGGTGATCCTGCAGTAGCCAGAGGTGCGGTCCGCATACTTTGGCACGATCTCATCGAAAAGCTTATCCACGACGAGCGGCTCGTTCGGGAGCGCGGCGATCACCGCGCGGCGCGCGCTGAGGCCACCCTTCTTGGCGAGCGTGATGATCTGCTCAACCTGCGGACGAATCTCCTTCGCCTTCGCCTCGGTCGTCTGGATGCGCTCGTAGCGCAAGACCGAGACGATCAGGTTCTTGTACAGGGCGAGTCGGGGCCCCTGCTTTCGAGAGAGCTTGCGACCACCAATCGCGTGCGACGTCATCTCAGGCCTTCACTTCCGCGTCGTCGTCGCCATCTTCGCCCTCTTCGTCGTCAAAGGCATCAAGGGGCAGCGTGCTCTCTGGCACATCGAAGCCGCGCTCCACGAGCTTCTCGCGAACTTCGGTGAGGCTCTTCTGTCCAAAGTTGCGCAGCTTCAGGAGTTCGGCCTCGCCGCCATCGAGCGCGGTGAGGAGCTGGCCAACCTTGACGATCCCGGCACGCTTCAACGAGTTGTAGGCGCGCATCGGAAGGTCGAGGTCTTCAATGGACGCGTCGAGCAGATTGCCACCAACCGCAGCGGCTGGTGCCGGTGCTGGCGCTTCGCCAAGGCCGGAGAATGCGGAGAACTGGCCAACGAGGATTGCCGCCGCCTTGCGCACCGCCTCCTCTGGCGTGATGGTGCCGTCGGTCTCGATCTCAAGGATCAACTTCTCGCGGTCAACATCCTGGCCGACGCGCGTGTTCTCAACGGTGAAGTTCACCTTGCGCACTGGCGTGAAGATGGCATCAACCGCCATCACACCGCGTGGTCGTGCCTCACCGTCTGGATCCGCCTCAAGGCGATCAGCGGAGACATAGCCGACGCCAGTCTCAACAACAAGGAAGGCTTCGATCGCCGTCTTGTCTGAGTCGAGCGTCATAAGGATCTGCTCTGGGTTGACGATCTCCACCTGGCCGTTTGGCGTGATGTCGCCAGCGGTCACTGGGCCTGCCCCCTTCTTGTTGAGGGTCAGCTCAACGCGGCCGGTGGCGAAGCTGCGGAGTCGGATCTTCTTAACGTTGAGGAGGATCTGGACGACATCCTCGCGGACGCCTGGGAGTGCAGAGAACTCCTGCTGGACGCCGGTGATCTGGACGGCGGTGACCGCCGCCCCTTCAAGCGACCCGAGCAGTACGCGACGCAGGGCGTTGCCGAGCGTGACGCCGTAGCCAGGGGCGAATGGGCCAGCCTCGTACTTGCCGTAGGAGCCGAGCTCCTCGAGCGGGGCGATTCGTGAAGTCACTGCGTCTGCCATCTGCCTCTCCTCTCTTATCGCGAGTAGAACTCAACGACGAGTTGCTCGTTGAAATCGCCCGGCATCTGATCGCGGCGCGGAACCGCCACCACATGGCCGGTGAGCTTTGGTGCATCAATGCGCAGCCACTCCTGCGTTGCGGCGCTCTTTAGGGTCTCAGCCGCCTCCTTGAATGGCGTGAGCTCGGCACGCCCAGCGCGCAACGAGACCTGGTCGCCAGGCTTCAGGGCGTATGAAGGGATGTCCACCGCACCACCATTCACGGCAAAGTGGCCGTGGGTGATGAACTGTCGAGCCTGGTCGCGCGAGGTGGCGAAGCCGAGGCGGAAGACCACGTTGTCAAAACGCAGTTCGAGGAGTCGCAGGAGGTGCTCGCCGGTCACGTCGGTGCCGCGCTCCGCCTCTTCAAAGAGTCGACGGAACTGCGTCTCGCCGAGGCGATAGACGCGGCGCATCTTCTGCTTCTCGCGCAACTGGAGACCATAGTCGCCCACCTTGCGGCGGCGTACCGCGTGCATGCCTGGAGGTGTTGGACGGCGCTCAAAGGAGCACTTCTTCGTATAGCAACGCGCGCCCTTCAAGAAGAGCTTCGCCCCCTCGCGGCGGCACTGACGGCAGACTGGACCGGTATCGCGACCCATGGGTCTCCCTTCCTAGACTCGACGCTTCTTTGGAGGACGGCAGCCGTTATGCGGCAGCGGCGTCACATCGGTGATGGCGGTGATGTCGAGACCTGCGGTCTGTAGGCCGCGGATCGCCTGCTCGCGACCGGCACCTGGACCCTTAACAAAGACTTCAACGGAGCGGAGGCCATGCTCCATCGCCTTGCGTGCGGCAGCTTCGGCGCCGAGCGATGCGGCGTACGGCGTGCTCTTGCGCGAGCCCTTGAAGCCGGCAACGCCGCCCGAGCCCCATGAGAGCACGGCGCCCGTTGGATCGGTGATGGAGATCAGGGTGTTGTTGAACGAGGCGGCAATGTGTGCCTGCCCCACAGGGACGTTCTTCTTCTCGCGGCGACGCGTCTTCGCTGGGCGCTTCTCCATCTCAGCCATCGTCTACTCCCTCGCCTTACTTCTTCTCAATCTTCTTGCCCGCGACGGTCTTACGTGCGCCTCGGCGTTGACGTGCATTCGTCTTGGTGCGCTGACCACGCGACGGCAAGTTCTTACGGTGGCGCGTGCCACGGTAGGTGCCGACCTCAATGAGACGCTTGATGTTCATGGCGATCTCACGGCGCAGGTCGCCCTCGATCTTCTGCCCCTTGTCGACCACTTCGCGAAGGCGATTGATCTGCTCTTCGGAGAGGTCCTTGACGCGGATGTCTGGGCTGATTGAGGTCTGCTTCAGGATCTTCTGGCTGGTGGTAAGGCCAACGCCGAAGATGTAGGTGAGGGCGATCTCAACGCGCTTCTCGCGCGGAATATCAACGCCAGCGATACGTGCCATCTGCTATCCCTGCCGCTGCTTATGCTTCGGGTTTTCGCAAATGACCATGACGCGTCCGTGCCGCTTAATCACGAGGCACTTGTCGCATCGAACCTTTACCGAGGCAGAAACCTTCACGTCGTCTCCTGTGCTGCTACTTCAACCGGTAGGTGATCCGACCCTGTGTCAGATCGTATGGCGAGAGTTCGACCTTTACCCGATCACCTGGAAGGATTCGGATGAAATTCGTCCGAAGCTTCCCGCTGATATAGGCACGAATCCGATGGCCATTTTCGAGTTCAATGACGAACGATGTGTTCGGCAGTGGCTCAACCACGGTACCTTCGACTTCGATCGAATCCTTCTTCGCCAACAACCCCCCGTTTCAGACTGCGGTGCTGTCCCCTGGCGAGCCAGGGGACGAGTGGGGAGAGCCCCCAAACGCACGAACGCGGAGGATAGCAGAGCCCGGCCCCCCTCGCAACGAAGCCCCCTTCGTGGGGCGGAGCTCCGCCACGCTCAGGGCCTGGTCAGGAGGAGCGACCCCTCCGGGGTGATCGCGATCGAATCCTCGAAGTGGGCGGCAAGGCCCCCATCGATTGTTACAACGGTCCACTCATCGTCCATCACCCCCACCTCTGGGGAGCCGAGGGTGAGCATCGGCTCAATCGCTAGACAGTGGCCAGGGGCGAGGGTGAGGCTCTTCCGCCCCGTCCGATAGTTCGGTACCTGGGGGGCCTCATGCATGGCGCGTCCGATCCCATGCCCCACATACGGCCGCACGATGCCGAGTTTCGCGGCGAGCGCCACATCCTCAATCGCCGCCGAGACCTCCTCAATCGTTGCGCCGGGTCGTGCAGCGGCGATGCCAGCGTCGAGCGCCTCTCGCGTCACGCGGAGCAGTCGCGCCGCCTCAGGTGGCGCCTCCCCTACATAGAAGCTTCGCGCAGCGTCAGCGTGCCAGCCGTCAATGATCGCCCCAGCGTCCACTGAGACGAGCGCTCCGAGCTTGATCTCACGCTCGCCTGGGATGCCGTGCACCACCTCGTTATCAATGGACAGGCAGATCACACTAGGGAAGCCGTGATACCCCTTGAAGTTGGAGCTAGCGCCAGCGGCAAGGATGTGGCGCTCGGCAGTGGCGTCAATCTCCGCCGTGCTCGCCCCCGGTACGGCGAGCTCCTCAACGAGCGCGAGCACCTCGGCAACAACGGCGCCAGCGCGGCGCATCAGCGCCACCTCGGCTGGGCTCTTCCGGGTGATGCCGCTCATATGCTGCTGCTCATCACTCTTGTCGTTCTCGCCGCGCTACGCGGTGAAACCGACCGAGGCGGCGGCGGCGGCGAGGCGCGACTGAATCTCACGGATCTCGCCAACCCCCTCCACCACCTGCAGGCGACCTGATTCGCGATAGAGCTCCACCACATCGTTGAGCGCGGCGAGCTGATTCTCTAGTCGAGCGGCAACTGTGGCTGGTGCGTCGTCACTCCGCGTGATCAGCACCGCACCGCACGCATCACAGCGATCCGCAACGGCTGGGGGGCGGTGCGCTACGTGATATGAGCGACCACAGTCTGGGCAGACGCGTCGGCCAGTGAGTCGCGCCGTGAGCGCTGCAACGTCAACGCTTAGCAAGACTGCGGAGATTGCACGACCACTTGAGAAGAAGGCTGTATCGAGTGACGCCGCCTGCGCTGGGTTGCGCGGGAAACCATCAAGGATCACGCGCTGCGCCGCGTCAGGCTTGGCGAGTCGCGCACTGATCATGCCGATCGTCACCTCATCAGGGACGAGCTTCCCTGCGTCAATGAATGACGAAGCGGCGCGACCGAGTTCGCTCCCTGCAGCAATCTCCGCGCGGAAGAGGTCGCCGGTGGCCACGTGAGCGGCGCCAGTGGCGGTGGCGAGTGCCTCCGCCTGCGTCCCCTTCCCTGCGCCTGGGGCGCCGAGAAGGACCAAGATCACTTGATAAAGCCCTCGTAGTTTCGCATCAGCATCTGTGCCTCAAGCTGCTTCATCGTCTCAACCACCACGCTCACCGCAATCAGGAGTCCGGTGCCGCCGAGGCTCAATCCGAGGCCGCCCAGGTCACCGAAGAGCGCGCCAAGTGCGTACGGGGAGACGGCGACGATGCCGAGGAAGATCGAACCGAGCAGTGTGATCCGTGTGACAACCTTGCCGAGATACTCCTCAGTTGGCTTCCCTGGACGAATCCCTGGGACGTAGCCGCCATTCTTTCGCAACTGATCGGCGGTCTCATCCGCCTTAAAGGTGAACGCGGTGTAGAAGTAGGTGAAGGCCACAGTGAGCAGGAAGTAGAAGGGAACGTAGACGATCTCATTCTGTGGCCCAAGCGTGTTGACGATCCAGGTTGCGCCAGCGGCAACCCACTCAACCTGCGACGCGGTGAAGTAGCCGGCGATCTGTGCTGGGAAGAGCAGGATGCTCATTGAGAAGATGATCGGAATCACTCCAGCCTGGTTCACCTTCAGTGGGAGGAAGGTTCGGCCACCCTGGTAGACGCGATTCCCGCGAACGCGGCTTGCGTACTCCACAGGGATGCGGCGCTGCCCCTCGGTGATGAGGATGATTGCCGCAACGGCTGCGGCGCCAACGGCGCCGAAGGCGACGAGCACGGCAAGGTCTGGCGCCGCGAGGAACTCCTGGATCGCACCAGGGACGCGGCCGATGATGCCGGCGAAGATGATGAAGCTGATGCCGTTACCAATGCCGCGCTCCGTCACAAGCTCACCGATCCACATCAGGAGGAGTGAGCCGGTGGTAAGGATGACGATCTGGACGAGCGTCTCGGGGCTGGCGAGGTCGAAGGTTGTGGTGAGCACCTGCTGGCTGTTGAGGAGCGCCAAGAAGGCGTAGCTCTGCAGCGCCGCGAGCGGCACCGTCAGGTAGCGGGTGTACTGGTTGATCTTGTTTCGACCGTACTCGCCCTCACGGCTCAACTCGATGAGTCGTGGCACCACGCCACTCATCAACTGCATGATGATTGAGGCGTTGATGTACGGGTTCAGGCCGAGGCCGACCACGCTGAATCGCGCGAGCCCACCGCCTGAGAAGAGGTCGAGGAGGCCGAAGAGGGCGTTGTCCTCGAAGAAGTTGGCGAGGGCGGCGGGATCCGCACCAGGGACTGGGACGTGGCTCAGGAGTCGGAAGACCACGAGCATCGCGCCAACGAAGAGGATCTTGCGACGAATATCTGGCGATCGCACCGCGTTGAGTAGGGTCTCAATCATTGATCGACTCCTCTCTCACTCTCTAGCAAAGCGCAAACGCGCGTGGTGCGACGCTTAGGCGTCCGCTCCGGCGGACGGCTCGCTCGTCTCAGGTGCTGACTTCTTCGGAGCACTCTTCTTCTTTGTGACGCCAACGGCAACCGCGCTCTCCTCTGTTGGGAGCTGGAGCACCTGGGTGCTCCCGCCTGCCGCCTTGATCTTGGCGAGCGCGCTATCGGTGAACGAATCAGCGAGCACGAAGAGCTTCGCTGAAAGGTTCCCACCGCCGAGCACCTTGAGTGGCTTGCCGCGGCTCTTCATCAGGCCGGCAGCCTCAAGCACGTCCACGTTGATGGTGAGTGGCGACTCGCCCTTCAGGCGACCTGCGTCGATCCAGTTCTGGATGCGACCAACGTTGACCACCGCGGACTCCACGCGGAGCACATTGCGGAAGCCACGAAGCTTCGGGATACGGATATGAATTGGGGTCTGGCCACCTTCGAACCAGGCGGGGATGCTGCCACCGCTGCGCGAGGTCTGGCCCTTGGTACCGTAGCCGGCGGTCTTACCACGACCCGCAGCGATACCGCGGCCAACGCGAATGCGCTTCCGCTTTGATCCAACTGCTGGCTTTAGGTCGTGTAGTTTCACTTCGCTACCCTCTTCGCCTTCTTGGCGTGCTTGGCGTGCTTCAACTTCTTGGCGGCAACAAACTTTGCACCCGCCTCGGCCTCGGCGCCCGAAAGCTCCTCAGCCTCTACAAGGAAGCGTACCTGACGGATCGCTCCGCGCACGGCGGGATTATCTGGAAGGATATTGCTGTGACCAATACGGTCGAGGCCGAGCGCGCGGATGGTGCCGCGGTTGCGCGAGACGTGACCTAGTTCACTTCGAACCTGGGTGACCTTCAGCAACTTCTCAGCCATGGTTGGCCTCCTTCTCCTGCTGGCCGCCAACGCGGAGGCGTACGCGCTTGCCGCGCGCTGCAGAGATCTGCGCCGCGGTGCGGAGCTGGCTCAGCGCGTCGATTGCGGCGCGCGTGGCGTTGACCGGATTGGATGAGCCGTAGACCTTGGAGAGGATGTCGTGGATTCCCGCTGCGGTCACCACGGCACGGATCGCACCACCGGCGATAACGCCAGTTCCCTGCGATGCAGGCTTCAGCATGACACGGCTGGCGGTGTGCTCAGCATGAACTTCGTGCGGGATGGTGGTGCCGAAGAAGGGAACCTTAATCAGATGCTTCTTCGCGTCCTCAGTCCCCTTGCGAATTGACTCTGGGACCTCGCCCGCCTTGCCAACACCAACGCCAACATGGCCCTGGCCGTCACCAACGACAACGAGCGCGGAGAAGGTGAAGCGGCGACCGCCCTTAACGACCTTCGCCACGCGATTAATCTGCACGACCTTCTCGGTGAGGGTCAGCTTTGACGGATCGATCCTGCTCATCTCGGCGCCCTCCTTAGAACTCGAGCCCGGCAGCCCGGGCAGCGTCTGCGAGCGCCTTGAGGCGCCCGTGATATCGGAAACCAGCGCGATCGAAGACCACCTGCGCAACGCCGGCAGCCTTGGCGCGCTCGCCAATCAGCGTACCCACGGCGGCAGCTTCCTGCACCTTGGTCAACTTGGCATCGCCCTTCGCAGCGGCATCCAGTGTGGAGGCGGCGGCGAGTGTTGCGCCGCGCTGATCGTCGATCACCTGAGCGTAGATGTGATTCAGGCTGCGGAAGATCGCAAGGCGCGGACGCGCTGCGTTCCCCTCTACCGTCAAGCGAATTGATGTGTGGCGGCGCTTCCGCGCGGCGACACGTGTCGTTGCACGGCTCACTTGGCACCAACCTTGCCGGCCTTACCGGCCTTGCGGCGGATCACTTCGTTGGCGTACTTCACGCCCTTCCCCTTGTACGGTTCAGGCTTACGCAGCGAACGAATCTCCGCGGCGATCTGGCCGACGAGCTCCTTGTCGTGACCCAGAACGGAGACCTTCGTCTGGCCGTCCACCTCAAAGGTGATGCCGGCTGGCGGATTGATCTCGATCGGGTGGCTGTAGCCGAGGGCGAGCGTCAACTTGCTGCCAGCCTTCGCGGCACGGTAACCGACGCCGTTGATCTCCAGCTCCTTGCGGTAGCCGGTTGAGACGCCCTCCACCATGTTGGCGACGAGGGTGCGGCAGAGGCCGTGCATTGAGCGGTTTGTCTTTGAGTCGCTTGGGCGGCTGAGCTGCAGCGTGTCACCCTCAGCAACGATGGCGATCACGCCTGGGAGGGCGCGCGAGAGCGTCCCCTTCGGCCCAGTAACCGTGACCGTACGACCCTCAATGGTCACCTTGACCCCTGAAGGGACGGAGATCGGCTTGCGTCCAATGCGTGACATCAGCTTGCTCCTCTCACCACACGAAGGCGAGGATCTCGCCACCGAGCTCGGCCTTATGGGCTTGCGCTCCGGTCATGATCCCCTTGGATGTGCTCAAGATGACGATACCGAGACCACCGAGCACGCGTGGGATCTCTGTCTTACCAGCATAGACGCGCAGACCAGGCTTGCTGATGCGCTTCAGGCCTGAGACGACAGGAACCTTCCCGTCCACGTACTTGAGGGTGATCTTCAGGAAGTTTTCTGGGACCGAACGGGTCTCCTCCACGCTCGCCACAAAGCCCTCATCCACGAGGATGCGCGCCATCTGGACCTTCAGCTTGGAGGCAGGGACCAGCACCTCGGCGTGCCGCGCACGCGAGGCGTTGCGGATCCTCGTCAACATATCGGCAATTGGATCAGTAACGTTCATATGCTCACCAACTCGACTTCGTTACGCCCGGAATCATTCCGACGAGGGCGCGCTCTCGGAAGCAGATGCGGCATAGGCCGAACCTGCGAATGAACGCTCGCGGTCGACCGCAGAGCGAGCAGCGATTGTACTTGCGGCTAGAGAACTTCGCTGGAGCTTGTGACTTCAGGACCATCGACTTCTTCGCCATCTCAGCCTCCCTTAATTCGCGAACGGCATGCCGAGCAGGGCGAGGAGTCGCTTTGACTCTTCGTCGCTCTTTGCCGTCGTGACAATCGTGACCTCAAGACCCCGAAGTCGGTCGATCTTGTCGAATTCAATCTCTGGGAAGGAGAGCTGCTCCTTGAGCCCCAGCGTGTAGTTGCCGCGACCGTCAAATGCCTTCCCGGAGACGCCGCGGAAGTCACGGATGCGTGGGAGTGCAACGCGAGTGAGTCGCTCGAAGAACTCCCACATGCGTGCACCGCGGAGTGTGACCTTGGCGCCGATCGGGTTCCCCTCACGCACCTTGAAGGTTGCGATGGACTTCTTCGCCTTGGTGACAACAGCGCGTTGGCCAGTAATGAGGGCGAGGTCGCCAACGGCAGCGTCGATCGCCTTGGCATTGGCAAGCGCTTCGCCGAGGCCGATGTTCACCACGATCTTCTCGAGGCGCGGCACCTGCATGACGTTCTTGTAACCGAACTCAGTCTTCAGGGCTGGGACCGCCTCGCTCACGTAGCGCTCCTTCAACGAACCGCTCACTTGGCCACCGCCTTCCGCGGGAACTCGGTGGAGCAACGGCCGCAGAGGCGACGCTTCTCGCCGTCGGCGGCGCGGGTTGACTTGATGCGGACCGGTCGATCGCACTTCGGGCAGACAACCGCCACCTTGGCGAGATCGAACGGAGTGGCGATCTCAAGGATGCCCCCCTTATCGACCGTTGGTGTCTGCGAGCCTGCGTTCATCTTCTGGCGCGGCTTCTGGTGCTTCTTGGCGATGTTAATGCCAGTCACAACGACCTTCCCTGGGGCGACGAGTCGCTCCACGGTGCCGCGCTTCCCCGCATCCTTACCGCTCAGCACGGAGACCGTGTCGCCGACGCGAATCGCTGTGGTGGTGCCGTATGTCGAACGCATCAGAGCACCTCCGGCGCGAGTGAGATGATCTTCATGTAGTCGCGATCGCGCAGCTCACGCGCCACTGGCCCAAAGATGCGCGTGCCGCGCGGGTTGCCATCGGCGGCGATCAGCACAGCGGCATTCTCGTCGAAGCGGATGAAGCTGCCGTCTGGTCGCGCGATCTCCTTCACGGTGCGCACAACCACAGCCTTGACCACGTCACCCTTCTTCACGCCAGCGTTCGGGGTGGCCTGCTTGACGGCGGCGACGATCACGTCACCCACGCCAGCCACGGTGGAGCGGGAGCGTCCGAGGATGCGGAAGCACTCAATCTCCTTGGCGCCGGAGTTGTCAGCCACGCGGAGGCGGGTTCCCGTCTGAATCACAGTGAGCCTCCCTCTGCGCGCTCAACGATTTCAATCAGGCGCCAGCGCTTCTTCGCGGAGAGCGGGCGTGACTCTTCAACGGTCACGAGATCGCCGACCTTGGCGCTGTTCTCTTCGTCGTGTGCCATGAACTTGGCGGTGCTGCGAATGACGCGCTTGTAGACAGGGTGCTGCTGCAGGCGCTCAACCGTGATCACGATCGTCTTCTGCCCAGCATCGCTTACGACCCTGCCGGTCTGCGTCTTGCGCTGGCCCGTCTGCTTCTCAGTCATGTCGCCCCCTATGCCTTCTGGCTCGCCTGGCGCTCGGCCAAGACCATCAGTAGTCGCGCAATGCTCTTGCGCGTCTTGGTCACAACGCTGGTGTCCTTCAGCTGGCGCGTGGAGAGCTCAAAGCGCGCCTGCCAGAGGTCACGCTTCGCGTCGGTGAGCGCCTGCACGAGTTCGGCGTCGCTCAAGGTGCGAGCCTTCACGATGTCAATCATGCCTCTTCCTCCTTAGCCGGCTTCACTGGCTTCACGAGCTCAGGCTCCTTCGGTGCACCGTCGGTGGCAACCGCTACCGTTTCATCCTCAAGCGGTACGCCCGAGGCAACCTTGGCGAGGAACTTCTTACCGAAGACGATCTCTCCGAGATCGGCGGCGCGCTCAAGCGTCACAGTGTTGACTGGAAGCTTCATGGAGGCGAGACGGAAGGCTTCCATCGCCTCCTTCTTCTCAATGCCAGCAACCTCAAAGAGGATGCGGCCAGGCTTCACCACGGCAACCCACTGGTCTGGTGCGCCCTTACCGGAACCCATGCGCGTTTCAGCTGGCTTCTTCGTAATTGGCTTATCTGGGAAGACGCGGATCCAGACCTTGCCACCGCGCTTCAACGAGTGGGTCATGGCGCGGCGTGCCGCTTCGATCTGGCGTGCAGTCACCCAGGCGCACTCGGTGGTGGCGAGACCGAACTCACCAAAGGCCACGGTGCGACCCGACTTGGCAGGTCCGGACATGCGTCCTCGCTGCACCTTGCGCCACTTCACTCGCTTCGGCATCAACATGGTTATGCCCCCGTCCCTGTGTTCTCAGAGAGCGGCTTCGGCTTCAGGACGTCCGCTGGCGCGTCGCCGCGGTAGATCCAGACCTTGACGCCAATCTGACCGAACGTGGTTGGCGCGTGATAGATGGCGAAGTCAATGTCGGCGCGCAGCGTCTGAAGTGGGAGGCGACCATCGCGATCCCACTCTTCGCGGCTCATGTCGGCGCCGCCGAGTCGACCGGAGACCATCACCTTCACGCCCTTGGCTCCAGCCTTCATCGTGCGCTGGATCCCCTGCTTCAGCGCCTTGCGGAAGGCGATGCGGCGGGTCAGCTGGCCACCGATTGCGGCGGCGACAAGGAAGGCATCTAGGTCTGGCTGTCGAATCTCCTTGATCTCGAGCTTCACCTTGCCAGCGCTGATCTCGCCGATCGCGGCGCGCAGCACTTCAACGTTCTGGCCGCCCTTGCCGATGACAACGCCCGGCTTCGCCGAGTGCACGGTCACGGTGACGTAGTTGAGTCCGCGCTCAATCTCCACCTTGGAGATGCTTGCGGCGGCGAGCTTCTCATCAATCAACTTGCGGATGCGCAGGTCTTCCTGAAGGAGCTTGGTGTAGTCCTTGTCGGCGTACCACTGGGCGCTCCACGTCTTCGTGATGCCGAGTCGGAAGCCGATCGGATGAACCTTCTGTCCCATATCAGGCCTCCTTCGGGCTTACGGTGATGGTGATGTGCGTCATCGGCTTATTGATGGAGAAGGCGCGACC
>Ga0209550_10000245_pt1 | contig 49088 bp, 41 predicted proteins | sample LauGreSuBDMM15SN_2_FD_187567 | JGI IMG/M metagenome (GOLD analysis project Ga0209550, IMG submission 187567) | Freshwater lake microbial communities from Lake Michigan, USA - Su13.BD.MM15.SN (SPAdes) (version 5) | ecosystem: Environmental > Aquatic > Freshwater > Lake | place: Lake Michigan...
CAAAACGGATAATTCTAAGGTGGATATAAAACTGTTAAATTTTTTAGATTTTAATCCATCTATTAGCATTTTATCACCTGTCCATAATTTGCCGTTCAAATCTTTAGTTAACGCAACAAATGGAACATCAGCCAAATCAATATCCTTAAGTAGTTTTTCGACTGAGCTAATTATCTTTTTGGGGATTAATCCTTCATTAATAAAGGTACTATTTTTAATAATAGCCATTTCTAATTCCTCAACTTCTAATTCAGTTAACCCAGTTAGTTTTTGAATTTTAGTGCGATTCTTATAAAGCTCATCTCTTAAAAAATCACATGAGTAAAATTAAAAATGTCCTTGCGAATTTATAAGAATTTTTCCAATCCTAGACCTTGTATTTAGGATTGCACTAAAAACAATATTGGTATCTACAATTACCTTCACTTTTTATTGCTAGCTTTTTTCTTTGCCAACCAATTTTTTTTGACTTGCGCAGTGATTTTTTCAACCTCGCTCTGGGGAACTTTAAATTTTGAGGTTATCTCTTTGTACCTGGCATAATTAAGAAAATCTTGAAGATCCTCAGTATCTATTGAAGCTGGTAGCCGTATAATTACCTCTTTGGTGGTTCTTTCAATTAACATATATCAAATATAAATATAATTTATTGTAAACATTTCAAAATCTAAATTTGCTTATTAAAGAAAGATTCACTTTAAATTAGCATAAATTTTATTAATCACTCTTCAAAAAAAGGTGATTTAGTGCAAGATCACCTTCTACTTAACGTTTCTTTAAAGTCACAAAACTCCGCATTTATAAAATTTCCAACCCAGCCAATTCATCATCCTGATTTTAACAATTAAACAAGAAGCTATGACCAAAATCCCCAACAAAATAATTAGTTATTCTGTTTGAACCCGATACTCCTTTTGCCTGCATTTGGATTTTCTTCTATTTTAAACTCTTCCACATCTTCCAAATATATTGCATGAATCATATCGGTAGTGCGTTGCGAAATCTCTAATTTGGCCAAGCGCAAATGTTGGTTTTTAATAACCTCTTCAATTACCTTTCTTACATTTCTGGCATTGCCAAAAAACTTGTTTTTATTTTGATGCAATGAACTAAAATAGGCCATTAAATGCTCACTCGCTTTTTCGTCGGCCACGATATTATTTCCTGCCAACATTTTTACAGCAATTTGAAAAAGCTCATCTTGAGTATAATCTTTAAAATTCAACTCCCTATCAAACCTAGAACTCAAACCAGGATTGCTTTCTAAAAACTGTTTCATGTTATCTGTATATCCAGCTACAATCACAATAAAATCACCTCTATTGTCTTCCATCTTTTTAAGAATGGTTTCAATAGCTTCCTTGCCAAAATCATTTTCACCACCCTCACTCAAGGCATAGGCTTCATCTATAAACAATACACCTCCTTGTGCTTTGTTTAACACCTCAGTAGTTTTTATGGCTGTTTGTCCAACAAAACCTCCTACCAAAGTCTGCCTATCACATTCAACTAAATTACCTCGTTCTAAAATACCAAGTGCTTTATAGATTTGAGCCAATAACCTGGCAACTGTTGTTTTACCAGTTCCTGGATTACCTGTAAATACGGCATGTAAAGAGAAACTCTGACGCACATCCTTTCCAATCTCACGGTAAAAACGAACCAATTTAACCAACTCATCAATTTCATTTTTTACACTGTCCAACCCAATCATGTGGTGCAAAGTGGCCAATGCTTGTTTCAATAAATCCTCATCAATTGGAATATCTGCAATACCTTTTTTCTTCCCTTCAAAAATCTTTTCAATATCTGCATTCTCAATGGTTGAAAGCTCCTCTTTGCTGAGGCTGGCAGGATTATGTGTTTGCATCAATCTTAATCCCATGTTCATTTTACTTTCATCGATGATGGTATTTACATACCTCGCGTTTCCAAACATGGCATCTCTATTTCTATATGCTTCAACTAGTTTTTTATACAAATATTCTGTGGCAGATTGGCTCAAAACTACACCCCTTTTTTGCATAGTAAAAGTAGCAATTTGCATCAACTCCTGTGGCAAATAATCAACAAAATCATAGAACATGCTGAACCTAGATTTCATTCCTGGGTTCGACTCTAAAAAGTTATTCATTTCATTTGGATAGCCCGCTACAATAATGGCCAAATCGCCTTCGCCATCACTCATTTCTTTTAGTAAAATTTCAATTGCCTCTTTACCAAAATCTTTCGAATCATCGTTCTTTCTAGCCAAGGCATAAGCTTCGTCTACAAACAAAATTCCACCCTTAGCTTTTTTAATGATCTCTTTGGTTTTGGGCGCGGTTTGTCCAATATATTCTGCCACCAAATCACTGCGGTCAACCTCTAAAACATGACCTTTGCTTAACAAGCCCAATTGCTGGTATATTTTACCTAACATTTTTGCAACAGTGGTTTTTCCTGTACCAGGATTGCCTGTGAATACTGCATGTAGGTTTATTTTTTCACTGTCGTCGAAACCCTTTTCTTTTCTAATCTTTAAAAAATTAAGGTAGGTAGTATACTCTTTTACTTTCTTTTTGATCCCATCTAAACCAATTAAATCATCTAATTCTTTGAGCACTAAATCCATGCTTACATCTGATGCAGTAGGCACAAATGCTGCACGGGGTTTGGCTTTAGGAATTTCGAATCTTGTTTCATCCACAAATTCCAACCCAACCTCAAATGGAATAATGGCAATAACCTGATCCATGAATAAAACGCTTACCGAATAATCATCAATTCCCCAAGTGCCTTTAATTTCATTGCCCCAACCAACTGCACATTCAAAAGTTTTTTCAACTGTATTCACAAAAACCAATTTATCTACAGAACCTTTGAGCTGACCAGTATGGGTATTAAAATAAAATTGCAATTCGCAAGGCCAAATAGGTACTTCATTGATGAGGTTATCAAACTCTATTTCTAGCCAAACATATCTTGTATGCTCAGCACTAAAAACAGAATAATACTTGCGTTCAGCTTTTTCCACATTACTTTCAGGACCCTCGTATAAACGAATTTTGGAAATGTTTGTAAACGGATTAACTGTTTCAGTTACAATGCCTAAATCAATGATGTAAAATAAGCGCTCAGCTACTAAAATGCCATCCATCCAAGCCTCCCAACGATAGGTACCCTTTTTCCAATAATGACCGGGACTTTTAACACCCCATCCTTCTCGAACGAAAACAATATTTTCATCCTTGGCTATCTTTTTATCTGCAGTTAAGTTGCACACCTCAGTGCCATCTTCATTGTTAACACATTTCAGATTGATCCTCAGCTCCCAATCATTTTCATCGAAAAGCTTATTAAAAAAGGATAGCTCACAATAGATAAAAGTGCATTCCGATTCATCAAATACCAATCTGTATTTTTTCTCATTATTGGCCAGCCATTCGGTTGAACCAAAAATTTTGAGGTCTCTGAATTTGTAATTTAGAAGAAGTTCTTTTGCCATAACTTTTCAATTGTATCTCAATACAACAACAATTAAGTCAAAAATTGTATATTAATATTTAGCTAATAGGCCAAAACACAAAGCCTATTTACCTAAAAAACTAATAATCTGATATTTATAATTTAAATAAAAGTAGATGTTTACAAATTCTTTACTCTAATAAAAAAAAATGAAAATTTGAATTGATTATTACTGTTTAAATCTTAAATTTGCAACCTTGTGAATTCAGTTCACCATGGAGAGATGGGTGAGAGGCTGAAACCACCGGTTTGCTAAACCGACGTACGTTGCAAAATGTACCGAGGGTTCGAATCCCTCTCCCTCCGCCATCTCCCGTTAATGCATGAGCAACAACGGAAAGTCAAAATAACCGATCAAGTTTTCTTGGTCGGTTATTTTTTGCCCCATAAATTACAGCATAAAATGGCATCTTATGAATAACAAGCCCTTTTAAACAAATAATCATATTTAGCCCTTCAAAAATATCTAATGCTTGTGTGGGTTAATATAAAAGTAACATAGTAATCAGCCTATTGGCCAATTTTAAAAAGAAATATGGTAGATAGGTTGCATAATTCACAACTATCCTTATTTTTGCACCTCCTTAACCATAGGTAATCGGGGTGTAGCGTAGCCTGGTATCGCGCCACATTTGGGATGTGGAGGCCGTAGGTTCGAATCCTGCCACCCCGACTTTAAGTAAAAAGAAGCCCTTGATTTTCAAGGGCTTTTTTATTTTACACTCCAGTTTTAGCCAGTATTTAGGCACTAATCAATATCAATTAAAATTTCTTTTGCTAAATTTGATTCAGCAATCACCAATTGACATTTACCAATTACAATTATCTTCCACAAAAATAGCAGATGAAAAAATTGGGCAAAATAACTTTATGGGCAATTTCAATCATTGTAATTTTTTTTGTTCTTGTACAATGTTTCATTTTTTTCAACCAAGAAAAAATTGCCACAACCATTAACAATGAAATTCAAAAATCTATCAATGGCGAAATTCACATTGGTGCCATTAGCTTGAACCTAATTTACGATTTCCCAAAAACAACTTTAAGTATTAAAGATGTTTACCTGCGCGGACCAAAATTCAATCATTACAAAAGAGACTTTTTAAAGATTGAACAGCTTTTTGTTAGGGTGCATTTATGGAAATTGATTAAAGGGGAAATTGATTTATCTGAAATAAGTTTAAGGAATGCAGAGGTATTTATTTTTAAAACAAAAGACGGCTATTCTAATCTCGCTGTCTTTAAACAAAAGAAACAAACTGATAGCACAACTATAAACAAGCAAAAAGATGGAATGCTTGCAAATATTGAGAACATTAGCATAGAAAACACCAAAATAAATTACCATGATTCATTGCTAGGTAAATCATTTGGATTAACATTGGTTAAAACAAAAAGCAGTGTAAAAACACTTGATAACCAATTTATAATTAACCTCAAAGGTCAGATTGATTTTTTGGGTTTGATGTTTAAAAAAGAAAAAGGAACTTTTTTAAAAAATACAAATACTGTTGTTGATTTAAACCTCGCATTTACGCCTAGCAAAAAAAGTTTAAAAATATCGGAATCAACCATAGGCTTAAAATCTGGAGTAGTAAACTTAAACGCCTTATTTAAATTTGAAAAACCTCTTTGGTACCAATTGGATATTAGCAGTAAATCAATTGAAGCCTCAGAAGGTATAGGAGTTTTAACCGAATCCATTCAAAAGAAATTAAGTAAATTTAACGTTTCTGGCATGGTAGCTACCAAAGTGCTGGTACATGGATTTTCCATACCTGGCATACAACCATCGGTGAAGGTTAATTTTAAAACCAATAAGGCAAGTGCATTTTTAATGAACAAATACCACTTCAATGAATTAGCCACAATAGGCTATTTTACCAACCAAATTGATGGTTCAATGCCAGTTAGTATAATAAATACAGCCATTGTTTTAGACACACTCAATGGCATTGCCGAAGGTTTTAACATTAAATTAAAGTCCAAAATAAATAACTTAAGTGACCCCATGTTAATGCTTAATGTAAATGTTACAGGCCGAGCCACGTCTTTAAACAATCATTTGGATTCTAGCAAAACTCATATTAACAGAGGATTTATACTAACTAACTTTTTTTATGAAGGCAAATTAAAAGAATACGAAAACAGCCAAATAAATTCGCTAACTGGCAAGCTAACTGGAGATTTTAAACTCATCAATGCAAGTGTATCTCTCCCAGAAAAAAACTTAGTGGTAAGTCCTATTAATTGCAATATTCAGTTTAACCGCGACCAATTAATTATTCAGAAATTATTATTGTATTTTGGCAAAGATTATGTTTCTATTACAGGTAAAATAGACCATTTCATTCCCTTTTTTACACAAGTTAGTGAAAAGAGTTTTGTTCAATTAAACTTAAAAGCAAATAGGATAAATTTAGGTAATTTTATGAAGCAGAAAAAATTAAATGCTGCCAATAAATTAAAGAAAAACGAACTGAAAAAAATATATGAAACTGCCCTCAAGATACATGAAAAAATCACCTATGATATTTCGGTTCAAACAGATGAATTGGTAAAAGACCGATTTAAGGCAACCCAAGTAAAGACCAACTTAAGAATGAAAAATGATAACCTTACTATAGGACCATTTGAGGCCAAATTTGCGGGTGGCACCATTGCACTAACAGGTGAAATTAAAAAGTTTTCGCAGGATTGGTCGCCATTTAAAATACAAACAAAAATTAGGCGAGTAAACATGAGCGAGTTTATGTATTCTTTTAATAATTTTGGTTCAAAAAGCCTTACCTCCAAAAATATCTTTGGAAAAATGAACGCCCAAATAGACTTGAGTAGTTTGTTAGATAATAACGCCAATTTTATGAACAAACATTTAAAAGGGCATGTAACCATGGTGGTGCAAAATGGGCAGTTAATTAACTACAAACCTATTATGGAGATGGGCAATTTTATAATGACTAATAGGGATTTTAAGAACATCAGTTTCTCTAAAATTGAGGCCGATTTAAAAACTTATGGTACAGAAACTGATATAAAAAGAATGGAAATTAGCACCAATGTTGCGCGCTTATTTATAGAAGGCAGGTATTCTTTTAAAGACAGCACCTACATTTTATTACAGGTTCCACTGAGCAATTTTAAGAAACATGATAAAAATGTTAAGCCCGAAAATATTGGAACCGATTCAAAGCTTGGTCCAAGCATTTTTTTAAGCATCAAAACCAATGAGCAAGGGAAAATGAAAATAGCCTATCAACCTTTTTCAAAAAAATCTAAATCGAAGTAAAACTTTTTATTACCAAGTAACGTTTTTCGCTTAAATGAAAAAAATAACCCTCATTATCCTTTTTGCTTTAACAGTAATTTCAGCAAAATCTCAAAACTTAGACACCCTAGATTATGTGAATCATTACGGAACTGTTTTTCCGGTTTTGGAAAAAGCTTCCCTCTCTAATCCAGAGTTAAAAAAATTAGTAAAACCTTATCCTGAAGCCCATAAGGAATTTAAGAGAATGAGAATGTTAAAACATGCCGAAATTGCTTTGTTCGTTGTTTCAATGGTTCCACTAATTTATGCTATTGGGGCCGAAAGCGAACAACAATTTTGGATTGGAATTGGCCTATCAGCCGTTATTTCTGGCGTATCTTATGCAATTATAAATGAACCTTACAACAGGCGCATGAGAAGGACAATAGAAGTATACAATAAACTTAAGGTAGAGGAATCAAAAAAGTAGTTAAATACTAACTATTTTAATTATGCGATTTCACCCTCTTTTATTTCAAAAAAAGTTGGGTCAATTGCTAATTCACCCAAAATTACTTGCGACCTTTCTTTTTGGGTATCTGTGATAAAAATTTGGCCAAAATTTCCATTTGTAATCCATTTAAACAATTCTTTTAAGCGGGTTTGATCCAATTTCTCAAATATATCATCTAATAAAAGTAGGGGCTTCACCCCTTTCATCTTTTCGAGGTATTGAAATTGGGCAAGTTTAAGGGAAATAATGAATGATTTCTGTTGTCCTTGTGAACCAAATTTCTTGAGAGGATTGTGTTGCAAAATAAACACCAAATCATCTTTGTGAATGCCGCGTGTGGTGCGCAACAAATCTACATCTGCCTGCTCATGCAAGATCAATAAATCTGGATAAATCTGTTTATTTAAATCTGATTCAAAAACCAAATCAACCTGCTCATTTGTGCCAGATAAGGTTTTGTAATTTTCTAAAAAAAGGGGTTTAAAAATATCTAAAAAAGCCAAGCGTGCCCTATAAATATAGGTACCACTCCTACCCAATTGCTCATTATACACCTCTAGTAAATCGCGGTTAAAATACCTGTTTTCAAAAAAATCTTTCAGCAGTTTGTTTCGTTGATCCAATGTTTTTTGGTATTGCATCAATTCATGCAAGTAAATTCTATCGCACTGTGAAATAATTAAATCTACAAATTTCCTGCGTTCCTCGCTTCCTTCATAGATGAGCTGAATATCGCCTGGCGCAATCATTACAATTGGCAATGCCCCAATATGCTCAGAAAACTTTTCGAGTTCATTGTTATTAACCAATAACTTTTTGCCCAATCCTCTTTGGAAAACCAATCGCAATTTTTCACTTATATCTTCTCTATTTACCAAAGCCTCTAACACAAAATACTGTTCGCCTTGTAAAATTTGTTGGTGATCTACCGAATTAAAATAACTTTTGGTAATAGATAAATAATAAATGGCATCGAGTACATTGGTTTTGCCAGCGCCATTTTTCCCAAAAAGCACATTTATTTTCGGGCTGAACCGAAAAGTAGTTTGAAGATAGTTCTTAAAGTGGTTTAAGCTAAGTTGGCTGAGATACATGGTTGCAATTTAAGAAAACGCGCACTTTAAAATGAAGAAAAACTCCTGTTATCTGATAATCAATGCACAAAGAATACTTGTCAAAAGTAATATTTTGCATACTTTTGCAATTCTCTAAAAATGGCAACAAACAATTTCACTAAAGAAACTTACCTCAACTGGTATGAGCAAATGATGCTCATGAGAAGGTTTGAGGAGAAGTCGGCCCAATTATACGGCCAACAGAAAATCAAAGGATTCTGTCACCTCTACATTGGCCAAGAAGCCGTTGTAGCCGGAACAATGAGCGCCCTTACCAAAGGGGATAAAATCATTACGGCATACAGAGACCATGCACATGCAATAGCTTGTGGCATACCTGCAAGGGAAGTAATGGCTGAACTTTATGGTAAGGTTACCGGGTGCTCCAAAGGAAAAGGCGGTTCAATGCACATGTTTAGCAAAGAGCATAACTTTTTTGGCGGTCATGGTATTGTAGGCGGACAAATTCCACTTGGAGCTGGTATTGCCTTTGCAGACCAATACAGAGGTGGCAAAGAAGTAACTGTATGTTATTTTGGCGACGGCGCTGCCCGCCAAGGAGCATTGCATGAAACCTTTAATATGGCCATGATTTGGAATTTGCCAGTAATATTTGTTATAGAAAACAATGGTTACGCCATGGGAACTTCTGTAGGAAGAACAACCAATGTGCGTGAAATGTATAAAATTGGTGAAAGCTACGAAATGCCTTCTGAATCGGTGGATGGAATGAATCCAGAAGCAGTTCACCAAGCCATTGCAAACGCTGCCGAAAGAGGCAGAAAAGGTGAAGGACCCACCTTATTAGAAATTAGAACCTACAGGTACCGTGGCCACAGTATGAGCGACCCCGCAAAATACCGTACCAAGGAGGAAGTTGAAGAATATAAGTCGCAAGACCCAATTGAGCAAGTGAAGGCAGTTTTACTTAAGAAGAAATATGCCAGTGAAGCAGATTTAGAAAAGATAGAAGAAAACATTATGCTTGTAGTAAACGAAGCAGTAGAATTTAGCGAGAATTCGCCATATCCACCTGCATCCGACCTATACGAAGATGTTTATTTTGAACCGAATTATCCGTTTATAAAAGAATAAGAAAGCGAACCAGATGAGCCACAAAGAAGAAAAAAACGCAGAGTTAGAATTAGATCACACCCTTATTGAAACCACTCATAAGGTTGAAACATTGTATGTAACTTACAAAAAGCAAATAAATATAGCTGTTGTTGCAGCAGTATTAGTTGTTGCTGGATATATTAGTTTCAACAAATTTTACATTGAACCATTAGAAAAAGAAGCATCAGCAGCTATTTTCACCGCGCAAAATTTGTTTGAAAAAGACAGTTTTGATTTGGCATTGAATGGCCAAGGAGATGCCTTAGGATTTATTGCCGTTGCAGATGAATACAGCTTAACCAAAGTTGGAAACTTAGCACATTATTATGCTGGAGTTTGCTACATGCGCAAAGGTGAGTTTCAAAATGCAGTTGACCAATTAGATGATTTTAGCACCAAAAATGAATTGGTTGGCCCATTGGCAATTGGTTTAAAAGGTGATGCTTATGTTGAATTGAAAGAAGTTGACAAAGGCGCAAAACTATACATGAAAGCTGCGGGCATGAGTAAAAACAAGCTTACAGCGCCAATTTTCTTGAAGAAAGCTGGATTGGCTTATGAAGAATTAAAAGAATACAAAGATGCTATTAGCGCATACGAAAAAATCAAATCTGATTATAGCGATGCGCAAGAAGCACAAGACATTGATAAATTTATTGCAAGAGCAACCGCTGCTCAAGCAAACTAATTTTTTTTGCCACTGAGGCACAAAGGCACGGAGATTATTCTTCGTGCTTTTTTTTTGCCTGAGCCCGAAGATTTTTTAGGCCACCAAGGCTCTATGGCACGGAGATTTTTTCTTATAGTCTTTGGATGTTGTTAGGTCAGTGGTTAAAAAATAACCATTAACCACAGAGCACACGGAGAGAAGACACAGAGCTTTATGAGGAAAAATAAAAAAATTCAGAATTCAGAATTCTGAATTAAAAAACCTGTGATCTTTGTGCGATTTTCTTTGTGGCCCTCTGTGGTTAAAAAAATAAACTTTTTCCGCAAAGCAATCTGAAGTAGCTTACCTTTGTGGTCTATCAATACCTTTGAAAAGTTGAAAACAACTTAACATCGAGTTTTAATTTAACATAACTAATATGGCAACTTCATTAAAAAATTTATCGGAAACTGATATCAAGCCTAATAAGGCAATCAAAAAGTTCAATATCGCATTGGTAGTTGCCGATTGGAACTCTGAAATTACCCATTCGATGCGCGATGCGGCCATTGGATTTTTAAAAGAACAAGGAATAAAGGAATCTAATATAAACATTCACGCTGTACCTGGAACTTTTGAATTACCATTAGGGGCTCAGTTTTTGGCTCAGAACAAAAAGATTGATGCTGTTATTGCCATAGGTTGCGTTATTCAAGGAGAAACTCGTCATTTTGATTTTATATGTGATGCATGCGCAAATGGCATTATGCAAATTGGATTGCAATACAATATTCCTATTATTTTTGGAGTGTTAACCACCAATAACCTTGAACAAGCAAAGGAAAGAGCTGGCGGAAAACATGGCAATAAAGGTATTGAAGCAGCTGAAACTGCTTTGAAAATGTTGTTACTAAAATATGAACTTTTTTAGTTTAAAGGGTTTTAGGTTCAAACCGTTTTTTTTAAATGGGGCATTCACCTATGTTTGAAGTAAGTAATAAGTGATGCATTTGAACCGATATTTTTTATTCATTTTTGCCATATTGGGTTTGGCTGCCTGCAAAAAAGGTTTTGAAGGAACTAAAAATCCAGTGCCCGCTCCAGAAACTTTTATGGTGGTTGATTCTATATTTAGAACTGGCGAAAATAGGCTTACCACCTCAGTAGAGGCCTACTGGTGGGGAAATTCAACTGGAGGATTTATTGCAGGGTACGAAGTTTCTACTGACAATATGTTGAGCTGGCAATTTACCAAGAGCCAAGACAGTACTTTTTTACTCAAAATACCTCCTGGTCAAGACAGTGCAGACATTGTAATTTACATCCGCGCAGTTGACAATTTGGGTCAAAAAGACCCTAGTCCGGCTTCTACTTTGTATCCCATAAAAAACTCTAGGCCTGACGTGAAATTTATTTTTTCGCAACCCATTGGAGGCATTGCCTCACAAAATCCAAGCATTGTTTTTCCAGTATTAAAATATACCATTTTTGGAACCGATCCAGATGGAAATGAAGACATAAAAGGCTATGAATTGTATTTAAATGATACCAATGCTACCCCCTATTCTTTACCCGCAAATACGAGTTCATTTTTGTTACAATCTAATAGTCCTAAGGCCGATTCTAGCGCATGTATTGTATATGTTAATGGCAGCAATAACGCACTATCACAGCCAATTTCAGGCTTAAAACACAATGCAACTAACATCATTTATATCAGGGTAATTGATAATGCCTTAAGTAAGTCGGGTTACATTGCCACCCCAGCTATTTGGGTGAAAAAAGTAAGTTCACATATTTTGTTGTTAAACGGTTATAGCAGCAATAAATTCTTTGTTCAAAATTTTTATACTGCCAATTTAAAAGCAAATGGCATCCTCAAATTTGATACTTTACAAGCCACTGAAATTGTAAACGATAATTATACCCAATTACAACCTGATTTTCAAACCCAAGCCAAAACTTTTGCCTTGTTTAAAAAGATGCTTTGGTTCGGAGATAATGCCAGTTTTATGTTGTCGTTTGGACAAAGATCTACCACTGATTTTTTCAATAATGGCGGTGCTTTGTTTATGGCGGTGGCTATCAATTCTAGTTTTGATCCATTGTCAAATTTCTTAGACTGGACGCCCATCAGAAGCTTGATAAATCCACCATCAGGATCTATTTTTAGGGTGAATTTCAATGCCATTGTTAACCCTGTTAATCCAACTTGGCCAAACATCAAATCTACTGCAATTATTGCCAGTGCGCGCCCGTTTGAGATATCTTACAACACCCCAAGTATAGCTTATGATTCAATGTACTTTAATGGTATCATTGAAAGTAAAACAGGCCAATCGCCCATAGATTGGAAGGGTGTATCTACATTGATGGCAAAGCGATATACCGTTAGCAATCAAAAAACAAACTTTATTATTAGTAGTATTCCTCTCGAAAGATTCAACGGTTTAACTAATTGTGATACCCTATTTAATAAAATATTTGTTGGCGAATTGGGCTTTTGATGAAAAAAAATCTGATCATATTTGCAAGTGGCAGTGGCAGTAACGCCATGAATGTTTGCCGAAGTTTTAAGCAACATCCAGAAATAGAAGTAGCAGCCCTTTTTTGTAATAAAGCCAATGCTGGGGTGATCCCAAAGATGAATGCTTTGAACATACCTGTTGTTCTTTTTAATAGAGAAGATTTTTTACAAGAGGATTATTTCTTATCACTACTCAACAAATACAATCCAGCATACATTGCTTTGTTAGGTTTTTTATGGAAAGTTCCATCATTTTTGGTTCGAACCTATCCCAATAAAATAGTGAATTTACACCCTGCTTTATTACCAAAATTTGGAGGAAAAGGAATGTATGGCCATTATGTTCATGAGGCTGTAAAAGCAGCTGGCGAAGCGCAAACTGGCATTACCCTGCATTGGGTAAATGAGCATTACGATGAGGGCAATACTATTGCTCAATTTTCGTGTGATTTATTGCCAACTGATACAGTTGAAAACATATCAGAAAAAATTCATGAATTAGAACAAAAATTTGTTCCCTCTGTGATTGAAAAAATCATGAATGGTGAATTGAGGTAATTGCTCAAAAAAATCTTTACATAAATCTTTTTCTTGTCCATATTATTCTAAAAGGTTCATTACCTTTGCAGCTCCTTTTATTACTCGCATGACAAGTTCAGTTAAAATTTCAAACGCCTTAATCTCAGTATTTTATAAAGATGGATTGGCCCCAATTGCCACCGCACTCCACAAACAAGGCGTAAATATATATTCTACAGGAGGAACTCAAGAGTTTTTAGAAAAAATGGGTATTCCAGTTATTGCGGTAGAAAAGCTTACAAGTTACCCAAGTATTTTGGGAGGTAGGGTAAAAACATTGCATCCAAAAGTATTTGGTGGCATTTTAGCAAGAAGAGAAGAGGCTCAAGATTTAGCAGAAATTAAGGAGTTTGATATTCCTCTATTTGATTTAGTAATGGTTGATTTATATCCATTTGAAGAAACATTGGCAAGCACAACAGAAGAAAGCAAAATCATTGAAAAGATTGATATTGGCGGTGTTTCCTTAATCAGGGCAGGAGCAAAAAACTTCAAATATTCTTTGATTGTTTCGCACACCAATCAATATGCTGAGTTGCAACAATTGTTAGAGGAGCAAGACGGAAGCACAAACATTGAACAAAGGAAAAGCTTTGCAGCAAAAGCATTTCAAGTTACCTCACATTATGATATTGCCATCTTCAATTACTTTAATAGTGGTCATAATTTACCCGCTTTTAAAGTGAGTTACGACCATGGTACGGTTTTAAGGTATGGAGAAAATCCGCATCAAAAGGGATTCTTTTTTGGGCACTTAAATAACTTTATGACCCAATTGCATGGCAAGGAATTGAGTTATAACAACCTATTAGATGTGGATGCTGCTGTAAATTTATTGGCAGATTTTACTGAACCAACAGTGGCAGTAATTAAACATAACAATCCTTGCGGTGTAGCGTCTAGAGACACATTGTTAGCGGCTTGGAAAGATGCTTTGGCTGGAGACCCAGTATCTGCATTTGGAGGTATTATTATATTGAACCGCATAGTTGATTTGGCAACTGCAACTGAAATGGATAAGGTGTTTTTAGAGGTACTAATAGCACCGGGTTATGATGCAGAAGCCCTAGAATTATTAAAGGGCAAGAAAAACCGCATCATATTGGTTCAAAAAGAAAAACTACCAAGCTCACAAACAGTGAGAACAGCTCTTAATGGTGTATTGGTTCAAGACAGAGACTTGGTATTATTAACTGCTGAAAACTTAACACCAGTAACCTCTCATTTGGCAAGTGAGGACGAAATTGCAGATTTATTGTTTGCCGATAAAATTGTAAAACACACCAAATCTAATACCATTGTGTTGGCAAAAAATAAGCAATTACTGGGAATAGGCTGTGGCCAAACATCTAGGGTAGATGCCTTAAAACATGCCATATCAAAGGCAAAAGCATTTGGATTTAGCTTAGAAAATGTTGCCATGAGTAGTGATGCATTTTTTCCATTTCCAGATTGTGTGGAGATAGCAAAATTAGAAGGTATACACGCCATCATTCAGCCTGGAGGCTCAATTAAAGATGATGCATCGATTGCTTATTGTGAAAAAAATGGCATGCCGATGTACTTCAGTGGTATCCGTCATTTTAAACATTGAGGAAAATAGGAAGCAGGTTTAAATTTTTAGTTTTAATCAAATCTGCTCAAAAATGATTGTCGTGTTGATAACCATTTGAAATTGAGGTAAAACTTTTCATTCTTTTATTTGAATAATTATTATTTTGCAATGGGAATAACCCTTGCACCGGAAAGACAAGATTCATGAGTTTATTTAGCTTTTTAACACAAGATTTAGCCATTGACCTGGGAACAGCCAATACGCTAATCATACATAAAGACCAAGTAGTAGTAGATGAACCATCTATTATTGCCGTAAACCGCAGAAACGGTAACGTAATCGCCGTTGGTAGTCAGGCACAACAAATGCATGGCAAGGTGCACGAAGACATAAAAACAATTAGGCCCTTGAAAGATGGTGTAATTGCCGATTTTCAGGCTGCTGAGCACATGATAAGAGGCATGATAGACATGATACCTAAAACCAGTAAGTTGATTAAACCTCAACAACGCATGGTCATTTGTATCCCATCTGGTATTACAGAAGTTGAAAAACGTGCTGTAAAAGACAGTGCAGAGCGTGCTGGGGCAAAAGAGGTTTACCTTATTCATGAACCAATGGCTGCGGCTATTGGTATTGGCATAGATGTGTTTGAACCAATGGGAAACATGATTATTGATATTGGTGGTGGAACAACTGAAATTGCGGTTATTGCTTTGGCAGGTATTGTTTGCGACCAATCCATTCGTGTGGCAGGAGATGAATTTACAGAAGACATTTTAGATTACATGCGCAGGCAACATAACCTCTTGGTTGGTGAAAGAACTGCTGAGAGAATTAAAATAGAGGTTGGTTCAGCCCTGCCAGAACTAGAAAATCCACCACCTGATTTTGCAGTAAATGGGAGAGATTTAATGACCGGCATCCCTAAGCAAATTACTGTTAGTTATTCTGAAATTGCTTCTGCTTTGGACAAATCAATTTCTAAAATTGAAGAAGCCATTTTGCGCGCATTGGAATTAACTCCACCAGAATTATCTGCTGATATTTATTCTACAGGCTTATATTTAACAGGAGGAGGTGCTTTGTTGAGGGGCTTAGATAAACGTATTGCCACCAAAACAAAATTACCTGTTCATGTTGCTGAAGACCCATTGAGAGCGGTAGTTCGTGGCACGGGTATGGCACTTAAAAATCTAAAGAATCACAAATTCTTAATGACATGAATTTAGACTTAGACATAGCGCTAAGTTGGATTTAATGAAGTAATACGCTTATATGAGAAACCTGATATTCTTTTTTTACAAGTACTACACATTTATCCTTTTCTTTTTTCTTGAACTTTTTTCATTTGTGGTTTTGTATCAATATAACAATTACCAAAAAGCAAGTTTTCTAAATTTCACAGGGGGCATATCTAGTTCATTTTATGAATCCATCAATAGCACAACCAATTATTTTGGCTTGCGAAATATCAACGATAGTTTGTTAGCTGAGAATGCCACTTTGCGTTCGCAAATGATGAATGCTTATTACCAAAGTGGTACTACTCAAACTTCTATTAATGATACTGTTTACAAACAACAATATTCATACATATCTGCCAACGTAGTAAACAACTCAGTAACCAAAAGAAACAATTATATAACTATTGATAAAGGTGCCATGCATGGCATTGAACCTGATATGGGCGTTATCAGCAGCAATGGGGTTGTGGGAATTGTTACCAGTGTTTCTTTACACTTTGCAACCATCAGATCGGCTTTAAATGGCAATACAAAAATTAGTTGCATGTTAAAAAAGAACAATGCTTTTGGCTCTTTGGAATGGAATGGTGACGACCCAAAATTTTCTAGTTTGAAATATGTTAACAAGCATGTGCCAATTACCTCTAATGATGAGGTTGTAACCAGTAATTATTCCACACTATTTCCAGAAGGCATACCCGTAGGACAGGTGTATGCCCATTCATTAGATGCTGGAGATAATTTTCATGTGATTAAAGTTAACTTATATACAGATTTTTCTACTTTAAAAAATGTATATGTAATCAAAAATATTTTTAAAGATGAACAACAAATATTGGAGGGAAATTTAAAAGGTGGTAATTGAGCTGATAACATATATTGTTCGATTTTTATTGATCATTTTGATTCAATTATTGGTTGTCAACAACATAGAATTGAGCACTTATGTAAATCCCTACATGTACATACTCTTTGTGCTAACCATACCCATTTCTATGAAACCTTGGGTGGTGGTTTTAATCTCGTTTTTTACGGGTATGGTTATGGATACATTTAGTAGTACTCCAGGATTACACATGGCAGCTACTGGTTTTATGGGTTATATGAGAGGATTCTATCTTCAATTTTCTTGTAGCAAAGAAGATTTTGCTGGTCGTATTGAACCATCTATTTCGAAAAAAGGTATTATATGGTATATAGTATACATGACCATATTAACCTTGCTTCATCATGTTTTTTTATTTTATTTAGAAATTTATAGTTTCAAAGAGTTCTTTAGAACTTTATGGAGAATTTTATCCAGTACTTTTTTCACGGTGCTAATTATTACTATTGGTCAGTTGTTATTTTACAGGAACACCAAAACCTAGACAATGGATAACTTCGCCAAGCAAAGAACCCTATTGATTATTTTTATCAGTGTAGCACTGATATACATAGCGCGCTTATTTTATATTCAGGTTGTAGATGATAGCTATGTGTTTTATGCGCAAAACAATGTTTTACAAGAGCAAACCATTTACCCCGCCAGGGGATTAATTTATGACAGAGATGGAGAGCTTTTGGTATACAATGATGCCATTTATGATCTGTCTGTAACACCAGATCAGGTAAAGAATTTAGATACCTTATCATTTTGCAAGGTATTAAATATTAGCAAGGAGGAGTTTTTAGCCACCTTTGCAAGATTAAAAAGGCAAAAGGGATATAGTCCTTGGAAACCAATTGTATTTCAACGTCAAATTACCATACCTACTTATGCGGCCTTCCAAGAAAAGCTATTCGATTTTCAAGGCTTTTTTGTAGAAGTACGAACAGATAGAAAATACAAACACAGCAACGCAGCCCATGTTATGGGGTATATTGGTGAGGTTACTGATAGGGATATTGAAAAAAGTGACGGCTATTATAGAATGGGTGATTTTATAGGTATCAGCGGCGTAGAGAAGGTTTATGAAAAAGAATTGGGTGGTATAAAAGGAACCAGGTATGTTTTAGTTGACAGCAAAAACAGGACCCAAGGAAGGTATAAAAACGGTGAATTTGATACAGCAGCTACTGCCGGACAAAACATTCATTTGAGCATCAATCAGAAGTTACAGGCGTTAGGAGAAGACTTACTTATTGGCAAAATTGGAAGTGTAGTAGCCATTGAACCCAAAACTGGTGAGGTATTGGCATTAGTGAGTTCTCCAACCTACGACCCAAATTTATTGGTAGGAAGAGAGAGAGGCAACAAATACATGGAGCTTTTAAAGGATCCAACTAAACCATTGTTTAACCGGCCAATTTCTGCCCCCTATCCGCCAGGTTCTATTTTCAAAATTATTATGAGCTTAATGGGTCAGCAAGAAAAGGTGCTGAACCCATCAACAACTTATGGTTGCCATCATGGATATTTATTTGTTGGTTGCCACCCACATGGGTCGCCTTTGCAACTAAGAGGAGCCATTGCCATCAGTTGCAATGCTTACTTTTGCCAAGTTTACCGCAGTGTAATCAACAATCCTAAATACAAACATGTAGAAGATGCCTATAATGAATTCTACAAACACGCCTATAGTTTTGGTATGGGCCATGCCTTGGGTATTGATTTGTATGGTGAAGGTCAAGGGGTACTCAAAAAATCTACCTATTTTGATAAACTATATGGCAGGTATAGGTGGCAAGCACTAACAACTATTTCTATGGGAATTGGGCAAGGTGAATTAGGCATAACGCCACTGCAAATGGCCAATGCAACAGCGGCAGTGGCCAACAGAGGTTACTATATTACACCACATATTGTAAAGAAAATAAACAACCACGCCAACCCAAATCCAGAATACAATACCAAGCATTGGACTACCATAGATACTGCTTACTTCCCAATAGTAATTGAGGGCATGCAAGATGTGGTAGAGCATGGCACAGCTTATGTGGCAAGAATACCTGGCATTATTGTTTGCGGAAAAACTGGAACAGCGCAAAACCCGCATGGCAAAGATCACTCTATCTTTTTTGCATTTGCGCCCAGAGACAATCCCAAAATTGCAATAGCTGTGGTAGTAGAAAATGCTGGTTTTGGCGCAACCTGGGCAGCTCCAATTGCTAGTTTAATGATGGAACAATATTTAACAGGAAAGCACGATACCAGAAAAGCATTGTTGGAAAGAATGTTAAAGGATAATAGAAAACCACCAAATGACAGTACAACAACCAAAGCCAAGTAGGATAGACTGGATAACTTTGCTTCTCTATTACATCTTAGTAATAGTTGGCTTGGTGTGCATTTATGCATCAGTTTACAAAGAAACCAACCCCAATATTTGGGATGGCTCGCAGAACTATGGAAAACAATTAGTATGGATTGGCATTTCTTCTTTTTTAGGTTTAATGATTCTGCTCATTGACGAAAAGTTTTTTTATGCTTTCGCCTACCCAATTTTTGGAATAACCATTGTATTACTAGTGTTGGTGCTGGTAGCAGGAACCACTGTAAAAGGTTCATCCTCTTGGATTGAAATTGGCAGCTTTAGAATACAACCAGCAGAATTTGCGAAGTTTGGAACAGCCCTAGCTTTGGCAAAATTCTTAAGTGGCTATAATGTAAACTTTGAAAAAGATAGGAAGATTCAGCTCATTAGTGCCGGAATTATTATACTTCCCATGATCATTATTTTATTACAAAATGAAACAGGATCTACGCTTGTTTTTACTTCTTTTATACTAGTTTTATTTAGAGAAGGCTTGCCGGGATGGATTTTATTTGCAGGTTTTATGTTAGTTATATTGGCCATATTAGCCTTGTTAATGCCACCAATTTACATCATGGTTGGCTTGGTGTTTTTGGCAATTGTTTTCCTTTTGGTGGTGCGCAGAACAAGCTTATTAATTTGGATAACTGTTGGAGTGCTAATACTTTCTTGCACGATGGTAAGCAGTATCAACTATGTATTTGAAAATGTAATGCAGGCGCATCAACGTACTAGGATCAATGTATTACTTGGAAAACAAGTAGATATAAAAGGAGCGGGTTATAACGTGCAACAGTCCAAAATTGCCATTGGCAGTGGAGGCTTTTGGGGAAAGGGATTTTTACAAGGTACCCAAAACAAATTTAGGTTTGTGCCAGAGCAAAGTACCGATTTCATCTTTTGCACTATAGGCGAAGAATATGGATTTTTTGGTTCATTCATTTTTGTATTCTTGTATATATTTCTGCTATACCGGCTTTTGATGATGGCAGAGCGGCAACGACAAAAATTTAATAGGGTTTATGGATACAGTGTGGTTTGCATTTTATTCTTCCACTTTGTTATTAATGTTGGCATGACCCTAGGTTTGATGCCTGTTATTGGGATTCCGTTACCTTTTATTAGTTATGGGGGTTCGGCCTTATTGAGTTTTACCGTTTTGCTTTTCATTTTTATTCGCTTAGATGCCAATAGGGTAAATGAATTGCGTGGGGCTTTTGATTAGTTAATCAATATATTTATTCAATAGTTTTAAAAACTCTTCTCTAGGGATTTCTTTTGCACCTAGGCTAATTAAATGATTGGTAGATTGTTGGCAATCTATTAGCTCAATACCTTCTTGCAGGCAATGCAAGCAAAAGTAAATGAGGGCAGCTTTGCTCGCATTACTTACAATACTAAACATGCTTTCTCCATAAAACACCTTGCCCATTTGAACACCATAAAATCCACCTACCAAAAACTCATTTTTATACACCTCAATTGAATGGGCAAAACCAAGTTCGAATAAGTTACAATAAGCAGTTACAATTTCATCGCTAATCCAAGTTCCTCCTTGGCTCCTAATATCTTTACAGGTATTAATTACCCTTTCAAAATCATGGTCGATCCTAAAGCTAAACTCCCCTTTTTTCAAGATTTGTTTCATGCTTTTACTAACCCTAATTTCATTTGGGAACAATACCAAACGAGGATCTGGGCACCACCAAAGAATGGGGTCTTCTTCATTGAACCAAGGGAAAGCACCAATGCGATAAGCTTGTAAAAGGGTATCAGGTTCCAAGTCTCCACCAACAGCTAATAGTCCATCTGCATCGGTTTGACTTGGATCAGGAAATTGCTTATCGAAAATAAAATTCATAGCAAGAAGGCTACTTATATTTTATCTAACATAGCTGCCAATTCTTGGTCTTTATTTGTTACAATATTTCCAGCATCATGTGTGCAGAGTTTCACCTCCACTTTATTATAAATATTTGTCCATTCTGGATGGTGATTCAATTTTTCAATAGCAAATCCCGCTTTAACCATCCAGGCCATAGCTTCTGGAAAATCTTTAAATTGGAAGGTTTTGCAAAGCTTACCTTCTACAGTGGTCCATTGGTTCATTTTGTTATATTAGTTTCTCAAAAATATCCTAATATATTTCAATTAGCTAATAGATTTATATTTGATCTCTTGGGTCATGTGTTTTTAGAATGACAATTTACCTGTAAACATTCGAATCTGATGGGTTTGTAACTAAATAAACCAGCTAAATTCCATTATAAAAAAACTCCCCTTAGATTTTGCAACCTAAGGGGAGTTAAAATAATTAGGGAAATACTAGTTAATTGTGAAACGCTTAGTAGCAGTTGCACCATCGCTAGTTTTAACATTCATGATATAAACACCTGGGTTAAAACCATTGGTATTGATGGTATAATTATGAGCATTAACACCATTTAAATTAACAACCTCACGACCCATTATATCGTATACTGCTAAAGTATTGATAGGCGCTTTGCTATTGTCCATGTTTACTTTAACATAATCATTTGCAGGGTTAGGATAAACAGTTACAAATAAGTTAAGATCTGCTTCTTTTATACCTACAGGCATTTTCTTAGTTAAAACTACTGTGTTAGTAGTAGCCGAGTTCATCATATAAACAGGATTACTAGCAACAACTCTCCATTTAAGGGTAACAGGTTGACCAGCGCCAACACCTAAGCTAGTTAATAAACCGTAAACAGCAGATTGAGGTGCAACTATTGAAGTACTGTCAGTAAGTGGCAATGATAAAACCGGCGCTTTAAAGCTACCAGTATCCAATTGGAATAAATAAGTAGTTGATCCTGGCTTAGCTGTTGCTACATGTGATTTACCCCATGTTGCAGTAAAAAACAATGAAGCACTGTCATAAATATCAACAGCTGCGTTGTTAGTAGGTGAAAGCAAAGAGAAACTATTCAAAGCTACTGGACCAGTTAAATCAAATTGTTGAGCAATACGAGGCGCAACATATCTAACAACGGTATCGCAATAAGCTTTGCCTTTTGCTACTGACATATTTGGGTTAGTTACCAAAGACAATGAATCTGCTAAACGTCCGTTTGTTGGCAAGAAACCAAAGAAAGGAGCTGATAATGGAGAACCTTGATAAGGAACTGCAGTAGTAGCAATCATTACTGGTGAACTCCACCATTCCCAAGGAGCATTTTCTAATGAGAAAGAAGACTCAAAACCAAACATGTTGTTTTCTGCATTTGGCACCATCATGGCACGCTTGCTAATTGCATCTGAATAACCAATAGCGTTCAATTTGTTGTTGATACCCATTTTGTTTGCTTTAGGAATAACATCACCTGCACCACTTGCATTAGGAATAACAGTAATACCAGTTGTTGGCACAACAACGTTACCGGTATTGTAAGGTGCAAAAGGGTCTTTTGTGCAATGTAAGCTAACTATAGGTAAACTATTAGGTTTCATCCAAGCTGTATCACCCATAGCACCACCATAATTGAATACCATATCAAAATCACTAGAAACACTTGCATCAGCACCATAATTCAAAGGAGCGAATCCACCCAAGCCAGTCCAATCGCCTAATGTATCCATGCTAACCATTGGACTTAAATTTCCTCGTAAAAACTTCAAATTCGACTCTATGTCGGCTCTGCTATTCACTGTTGCTCCCGCAAGTGAAATGTAGCCACCAGTACCTTGACCACCTAAAATAATTCTTGAGGTGTCAATTTTGTATGTACTAGCATTTACTCTTAAATAACGAACTGCATTACGGGCATCTTGCAATCCTCTAAAAGTAGCTTTTAATAATTGTTCTCTTGCATCTGCTTGAACGGTTGAAGCAGCGTTCCATCCAGAACGATAGTCAATTGCGGCAACAACATAACCTCTTTTGGCAAAACTGTTAGCTAATTCTACAATAGAGCTATCATTTCTATTACCAGTTGTTTGTCTGTTAACCACTGCTGGTAAATAACTACCGGTATGGGCTAATATAATCAAAGGTCTTTTTGATGAGGTATCACCTGCTGGCTCATACACATCGCATCTTAGTTTAGCTGAATACAAAGGTTGTATTCCCGGTACTTGGCCAAATAGAATGTTTACAGCTGCATTTGAATCGTACATTAAGTTACTAGTTTTAGTAACTCCTTGGAAAACAGGATCAATAAACCTAACCTGTGCATTTGCTTGCATTGCAAAAGCGCTGGCCATAATGGCTAATCCTCTGAGTAATTGTTTTTTCATATTTTTTATAGTGGTTTGTTTTAAATTTAACATTGCTAATTAAGTTCCATTTTATAATATAATCAAGTCATTTGCATTTTTTGCAACTATTAAGAAAAATCGAACAAGAGTGAAAAGTAAGCTAACCTGCCAACTCTAGGCCCACCATAAACCTGTATCACCTTGTTGTTTAGGAGATTACTCGCACCAATTTTAACAGTTAGCTTCTCTTGAGGGAAATATTTATTTATTTGGGCATCAACCATTCCATAAGCTGGAACCTCACCTGTAAATTGAGGAGAGCCTTCAAATACAAAACCTTGCTGCCATTTATAATTTACGCTATATCCCCAATTAAGGACATTCATACCAAAAAATCTCGAATCTATTTCTCGTCCGTTAACTCCCAAATTGTATTTATGAGGAGGCGTGTTGAAAGCAGGAATCAAATCATCGGTTGAACCATGTCTATTTAGTTCATTCCAGGAATAATTTGCTGCAAAGCCTAATGACTTTTCATAGTAATAATTTAAACCTATGGAAAATCCTTGGGTGGTTACTCTGTCCAATGCATTGGTGCTTACGCGATAAACTTTGGCAGAATTTAAATAAACTTCATTTGCCGGCCAATCAACATCTACACCAATTTTATACCCAATAAAATCATTGTACCAACTGTAGTAGTAACTCATATCGATAAAAAACTTTTCGCCTAAATTTCCTCTGTAACCAAACTCAATGGTTTTAACCCTTTCTGGCCTAATTGGCGCCACATTAAAATACGACAGCCTATTTTTACCATTGTTAAAGGCATCAATCAAACTTCCTACAGTAACCAAACTATCAAAACCTTTTAAGTTTCCTAAAAGTGTTGCCCTACCTACGTTCAAGTTAATGTACTGATCGGTTAAAGTAGGGTTACGAATGGCACTAGATGCAGAGAAACGAAAAACATGCTGCTGATAAGAATAAACAAAAGAAGCTGCTGGCGACCACAATAAATTAAAATTTTGGTTTTTATCTAACCTGTTGGTGAAACTAACCTTCAATTTATCGGTTAAAAATTTGTGCTCCAAACCTAAATAAGCACCAACCTCATTGTTTCTAATTCTTTCTGTGGTATCTAAAAAGATTGTTCCCATGCTGTAGGGTGCATATAACCTGTAGTTCCCACCAATTCTAACATCCAATTCTTCTACCTTAAACTGCTTTTCTGCCATTAAATGATACAGGGCAGATTGATCAAAAAAACGAGATCCCCCTTCCATATTTGTTAATGATATAATTTCTTTATAAGCAGAGTCGAACCTATCTGTATTTGGTTCAAACCTTGCTAAACCGCCTGTTTGGTTGGAAGGTTTAATATCTGTTTGACTTCTTACTAAGCCATGGTAACGCACCAAGGAATCATAATAATAATTGTTTAAATAGTGGTTTGCGTACTTTTCATATTCAATTCCTGGTGGTATGCTATTCACTGAAGGCCTAAGTCCTGTGATGGTAGTAAAAGATATGCTGTTCCAATTTTCGGCATAATCTTTTGCCCAATTGTTGTCAGATTTGGCATATTGCTGTAAAAGCAAAGCAGTTGAATAAGCATCAAAACTATTGCCCGCATTCTCTTTGGTATTATAGGCTCTAATAAAAAAACTATTCTCTTTTCTGAGTTCCAACTTATTTTGATTAAACAAAATATCCTTTAAACTAAATCGATTGTCGCCTTGGTAAACGGTGGTTCCCGTGCTAAAATTTGAACAAAAAATCAGTTCAACATCTTTCTTTACCTTATAATAAAGGCCAGCACTCATTTTTAAATTCCTAGAATTATAATCTACCAAGTCTTTTTCCATATAACCCTTGCGGGTTGTATAGCCATAACCCAAGTATGTTAAGCCACCTTGTTTGAACCTAGAATTTGAATACTCGTCGCCATATACATTCACAGCATCGTACCCACCCGGATTTTTTTCGTCAACCGGACTTTGCAAAGTTTTTTCATAGTTAGTGGCCTCCCAATCTAATGCACTCATTGCAAACAAATTTATTTTATACGCAAATTTATCCTCTCCTTTTTTATTCTTAAAAACCTCGGCATACCTTATTGCAAATTCAGTTAATTTCCTTTCACCAATACGCATTTGCACACTTAAACCCGGAAATAGAAATGGATTCTTGGTTTGCATATTGATTACCCCATTAAAAGCGCCAGGACCATAATACGCGCCACTTGCACCAACAATTAAATCTACTTTTTGCACATCTAATTCGGAGGCACCCAAAAAGTTACCGAGCGAAAAATTTAAGCCAGGCGATTGGTTATCTACCCCATCAATTAATTGCAAACTGCGCACAGGCGAAGTGCTATTAAAACCTCTGGTATTAATAATTTTGAACCCAATACTTGCGCTGGTCATGTCTACCCCTTTTAAATGCGCCAAGCCTTCATAAAAATTTGCTGCAGGAGTTTCTTTGATAGCAATGGCATCCATGGTTTCAATGGTAAGAGGTGCCTGTTTTTGCTTCATGGTAATACGCGAATCCTTGATTGAAACCTCATTCAATTGACGTGAATTTTCCTTGAGTTTAATTTCTAATGGCTTAGTAACATTGGTTACATTTACTTCAGCCTTTATGTATCCAACATAAGAAATAACAATAATAAACGGCGGTTGCTGATTTACTTTTAAAGTAAATGCACCCTCATAATCTGTTGACACACCTGCGGTAGTTCCTTTTACAGAAATTGTAGCACCTATAAGTGCCTCAGCAGTTTTAATATCCTTCACAAAACCCCTTACCAAAACCGGGGCTTGAGCTTTTAAGGTGTTGAATGAAATAATAAAATATAGAAATATTACTAGTAGAATCTTCTTCAAATTGAAACGTTTTATTCATCAATAATAATAAATTATGTTATAATCCCATTTTTTTTGCAAAAAATGTAAAAAAAAAGCTGCGGTATTGATGCAGCTTCATATAATTTATTGAAACTTATTTTAGCTTAATGGCTAGACCAAGTGTAAATTCTCCTTGAAAAAGAATTGGGTTGAAATAAAGATTAGGAGCGCAACCGCCAGAAGTGCAAAAAATACCTGCTCCCCCCATTTCTAGCGGCATATTTCCTTTGGCCTGAATCCGCAACCCTACTCTTTCATTGATGTCGGCTTTTAGCCCTAACCCAAAAGTAGCTGCAAAAAACCATTTTTCACCAGTTAAATTATGATCACCAGTAGGATTAAATTGTGCGGCCCCTAGTGAAAATATGGTATGCGGGCGAACAGCCCCATCCGATAGGTCTTTATTAAATCCTAATTGGTAATAGTTAACATTTAAATCACTAATTTTAGTAGTTGCAGAAAAACTTCCTTCTTTTACTAAAGTAGTTTGTTGACCGCTCCAACCTAAGGTTACAGAGCCAAATGGCACTTCAAATTCAAGTGCAGCGCCATAACTCCAATCTCCCTTTACCCTGTAATCTCCAGATACAGGGTAAACCCTAGAACCCGTTAAAGCACCTCCATAACCCAATAAAGAAATGCTTTGAGCTTGCGCGTTTGCTACACAAATAGTAACTAAAATAAATAAGTAAATTTTTTTCATTTAATTGGTAATTTGAACAAACTTAAAATAAATAAATGAAGATAAAAAATCACAAGAGTTAAGAAAACGATGCCAAATAATTTATTAAATAGTTACTACAAACTCATCTCTAATCCAAAAATCATGTTGGCGTTTTCAGTAGTAATTTTTGCTATTTGAGCCAAGCCTACCTTTTTTACTTCTGCCAACTTTTTGGCAACGTCTAAAATATATAAGCTTTCGTTGCGCTTTCCTCTATGCGGAACCGGAGCCAAGTATGGCGAATCAGTTTCAAGAACCAAATGCCTTAAATCAATGTCTTCTATAGACTTGTCTAAGCCACCATTTTTAAAAGTTATTACACCACCAATACCTAATAAAAAACCCAATTCAACAACCTCTTTTGCCTGCGCTGCATTACCTCCAAAGCAATGAAAAATGCCGCGCAGTTTAGGGTGCTTCATTTCTTTTAAAATGGCAATTACATCATCATTGCTGTTTCTTGAGTGAACAACAATGGGTAAATCCATTTGAATAGCCCACTGAATTTGAAGGCGAAAGGCCTTAATTTGTTGGTCCTTAAATTCGGTGCTCCAATAATAATCGAGACCAATTTCACCAACAGCATAAAACTTTCTTTTCTTGAACCATTTTTGAATTTGAAACAAATGTGCCTCCACATGCACATCCACCGAACAAGGATGCAAGCCCATCATGGGAAAACAATTTTCTGGAAAATCCCAACATAAATCCAACATGGGTTGAATAGAATGGATATCAATATTGGGTAAGAATAATTTACTTACACCATTGTGTATGGCTTTTTCAATCACAGCCTTTCTATCATCCTTAAATTCTTCTGCATACAAATGTGTATGGGTATCTATAAAATTCACGAGGCAAATATAGTTAATTTAATTATTCAGTCTTTAATATGTGCGCTCTTTCCAATCCATTTTAACAGGATAAAGGTAAAAGCCAATCATGGCAAAATGAATAAATAAAGAATAGAACTCATAGGTCAAAATTGTTGGCCAATGCCATTTCACCTTCAACTTATTTTGGATCAAACCGATATAAAATAATTGTAAAACAACTTTAATAACCCAAATGATAAAAGCCAATTTGGTATGAACCAAAAGCAATAAAAACAAACAAGGATAAAAGCTGGCTTGTAATCCAAAAATGAGCAACCAATAACCAGGTAAATCTTGCGCCCCAATCATCCAACGTTTGCGCTGGTGCAAGAAATTCCTAAAATTATTTTGAGCCATTGAAATATTTAGCGAGGCTTTGTCTAATAAATTTACCGACTCATAAGCTTTGGCCCTGATGGCTTTGAACAATTGAAAATCTTCGGTAACAGAAAAAGTCATATTTTCATAGCCACCAGTTGCCAAATACGCCTCTTTTGTAAAGCACATATTGTTACCAACCGCTGTACTTTTTAGGCCTAATCTATCCAAACCAATTAAATTCCCATTGCCTAAAGTCCAATCAATTCCTTGCCATTTTGCAAAAAAATTATTGCCATCAACCAGAGTAGTTCCACTCACTATGCCTGTTTTGGGCTGCAATAAATATGGCAATAAATGTTTGATCCAATTAGGCGCAACCGCAATATCTGCATCGGTCACAAAAATATATTCGGATTGGGTTTGTTGGATTAACTGCGCCAAAACATTTCCTTTGGCTTTTGCTGAACCCAGCTCTCCCGCTACCTCAAACAAATGAAAATTGGTTCGAACCGAAATAAAATTCTTTACCAACAACGCAGTTTGATCAGTGGACCTATCATTTCCAATCCAGACCTCTATCAATTCTTGAGGATAGTTCAACTGCAGTATACTTTGCAGGCAAGCCTCTATGTTTGCTTCTTCATTTCTAGCTGCAATAATAATAGCCACTTTAGGATTGCTCCTATCTAGTTTTACCTTTGGGTTACCAGAAAAATAGCCCGCCATAACTAGTATTTGCAAGAATACAAATAACCAAAGAATGAGTAAAAGCAAAATTTCTATCATAAATTAATTTTGAGGAATGGCTAATAATTGATATCCTTGGCTGCAATAATAAGCTAGCAGTTGCGGCAAAAGTTGCTTTAAATTTTCAAAAGATTTCTCACTGTCATGAAAAACAACAATGCTTCCATATTCAACTTTTTTCATTTGCTCAATGCTGTAGGCAATGTTTAATTTTTTTTCATAATCACAGCTCAAGTGATCCCACATAATAATTTTATAATCTTTATTTAACATGGCTCCTTGTGAAGATTTAATTCTCCCATAAGGAGGCCTGAATAAACTGCTATTTATATACCCTTCGGCCTTTTTAACATCGGCCAAATAAGTATGGTCATCGGTTGCCCAACCTTTCAAATGATGGTAGGTATGGTTGCCTGTTTGGTGCCCTTCGGCTAAAATATGTCGATAAGTTTCTGGGTATTTACGCACATTGTCTCCCACGCAGAAAAAAGTTGCTTTAGCACCAAATATACCTAACTGCTCTATCACCCAAGGAGTTATTTCGGGGTGCGGACCATCATCAAATGTTAAAAACAGCTGCTTATCATTGGTTTTAACCTTCCATGTATAGTTAGGAAAGAGTCGTTGAAGAATAGTCGGGATTCTATATTTAAACATTATTTTCGCATCAAAACCTAATTACCAAAATTAATCAATGGTTCAAATATTCAAAAAAAATACCGTCCTATTTGCACTTTGTTTTTGTAGCCTACATTCTGTAAGGGCTCAAGACCAAAAAGTATGGTCGCTAAAAGCTTGTGTGGAACAGGCTCTCAGTAAAAACATTACTGTTCAACAACAGGCACTTACTACTCAAATGAGCAAAGCAGATTATTTGCAAAGTAAAATGGCCCTATTACCTTCATTAAATGGAAATGTTTCTAATAATTGGCAAACAGGTTTTGCCATCAACCCTGCCACCAATTTAGCCAAAGAGGGAGTAGCTTTTAGAACCAATTCATTTGGCTTAAATAGCAGCATGCCTTTATTCAATGGCTTTCAAAATGTAAACAATGTAAGGGTACAAGAATCAATATTTAAGGCAAGTGAAAAAGATTTGGAGCAAACTAAAAACACCATCACTTTAAATGTATGTAATGCCTTTTTACGTGTGCTATTAAATATAGAGTTAAATAATTCTGCGCAAACTCGCATTGAAGCAACCTTGGCCCAAGTAGATCGCCAACGAAAAATGTATGAGTTAGGGAGTAGCAATAAAACCAGGTATTTACAGCTAAAAGCGCAATTGTCGAGTGAAGAACTGGCCGCTGTAAATACGCAAAATGCTTTATTGCAATCATACCTCGATTTGTGGTTATTGATTGAAATAAAGCCTGATACCAGTTACAAGGTTGAAAAACCAAGTATTGATGAATTAAATATAGCCGATGAACCAAAATCTTTAGATGCCATTTATCTGGAGTTTGTGAAACAAAGTCCGGATGTATTAGCAGCCGAACAGCGTTTAAGAGGATCTGAACTCTCTTATCACATGGCACGTGGTGGAAGGTCGCCAAGATTAACTTTATCAGCTGGCTTCAATTCTTTTTACACCACGCAAAGCTCCTCGGGTGTTGGAGATTTACAATATAGAACCTCTGTTATTGGAGCCGGCGATTATAATGGCACACCAATTCCTGTATATAGCACTATTCCAACTGGGTATGCATCTTATCAAACAACACCATTTTCTAATCAATTTACCCGTAATTTAGGTAGTAATATCGGTTTGAACCTAAGCGTTCCCATATTCAATGGTTGGAATGTTAACACCAATGTTCAAAAATCAAGAATGAGTGTTGAAAGTACTAGGCTGAACGAAAAGTTAACTAAAAACAATTTGTACAGAAGCATAGCACAATCTTATGTAGATTTTAAATCTTCTTTCAAAAGATACCAGGCAAATGAAGAAAATTTATTAGCCAATAAAGAATCGTATGAAGTGGCAGAAAAGCAATTTGAATTGGGTGGTATGAGCATTGCTGATTATTTAAATACAAAAAACGGCTACATTCGTGCAGATGCAGATTTTACTCAAGCTAAATATGAATTGGTATTTAGAAGAAAAGTTCTTGATTTTTACCTAGGCAAACCTTTATATTAATAAGTAAATATGAACCAAGTAAAGAAAAAAAGTAATTCCATTAAATATTTAATTATTGGGGTTATTGTTTTAATCATAGTTGCAGTTATTGGTAAGCAAGCAGGATGGCTTGGAAAAAGTGAAGGCATACCAGTTACTATTGCAAAAATTGAAAGAAAAACCATTATTGAAACCGTATCTGCCAATGGCAGGGTTCAACCAGAAAAAGAGGTAAAAATTAGCTCAGATGTTTCTGGTGAAATTAGAGAGTTGTATGTAAAAGAAGGTGATTCTGTTGTATCAGGAAAATTAATGGCGCGCATCGATCCCGAGTTATACCAATCTGCCTTAGATAGGTCTGAAGCCTCTTTAAATAATACCAAAGCAAGTTTGGCAACTACCAAAGCTCGATTGGCTCAGGCTGAAGGAAGATTTGTTGAAGTTTCTGCTGCTTATGAAAGAAATAAAAAAATGTATGCCCAGAAATTAATTTCCGATGCAGAATTTGAAACCGCAAAAAGCACCTATGTGAACGCCAAAGCCGAGGTGGAAGCTGGCTGGCAAAGTGTGTTATCTGCAGAATTCAATGTAAAAAGTTTTGAGGCCACCCTCAAAGAGTCGAGAAAAAGCCTTACCCGTACCGAAATATTTTCGCCTGTAAATGGTATTGTCTCTAAATTAAGTGTTGAAAAGGGAGAACGTGTAGTTGGAACTTCCCAAATGGCAGGTACTGAAATGATGCGTATTGCTAATTTAAACGACATGGAAGTGAGTGTTGATGTAAATGAAAACGACATCATAAAAGTTGGCTTGGGTGATACCTCAGAAATTGAAGTAGATGCATACCCTAATAGAAAGTTTAAAGGAATTGTAACAGAAATTGCTAACAGCGCAACAACCTCAGCACAAACCACCAGTGACCAAGTGACAAATTTTGTGGTAAAAATTAGAATACTTAGAAGCAGCTACCAGGATCTTACTTTATTATTTGGAAAAAGAAAATCTGTGTTTAGACCAGGTATGAGCGCCAGTGTGGAGATTCAAACAGAGCGCGTAGAAAATGTTTTGGTAGTGCCCATTGAGGCGGTAACTGTTCGTCAGGAAAGTGCCTTAGATACACTTGATACGGAAAATAAAAAAGAGAAAAAAGCAACTTTAATCGACAGCAAAAATGATGTGGAAGTGGTCTTTATTAACCAAGGAAACAAAGCCAAAATACGCAAGGTAAAAACTGGCATTCAAGACGACAAATACATTCAAATCTTGGAAGGTTTAAAAGAAGACGACCAATTAATTTCTGGACCATACAGTGCTATTTCAAAAACATTGAAGCATGGCGATTTAATTAAAGAAGTAAATAAAGAAGAGCTATTTAATTCTAAGAAAAAAGAAAATTGATGAAAATCAATGCTGGTACAAAGATCACGAATTTCAAAATATCGCGCACAAAGAAGCCAAACACCAAACAAATAATTGATATACAAATTTCATGAGTGAAAAACTAACTATCATCATCCCTGCCTATAACGAGGCAAGAACCATTCATAATATCCTTGATAAGGTTGACGCAGTTCAATTGATTAATGGCATAGAAAAGGAAGTGGTAATTGTGAATGATTGCTCATCAGATAATACTGCAGAAGTTATTCAAGCCTACATGAAAACCAAACCTTATATTAGATTTATTGAACACACCGTAAATCAAGGTAAGGGTGCAGCAATACATACAGGAATAAAGCAGGCTAACGGCAATTATATCATTGTTCAAGATGCCGATTTGGAGTATGATCCAAACGAAATAAATATCTTATTAAAACCTATCACAGATGGCTTTGCTGATGTGGTTTATGGATCTAGGTTTATGGGAGGAAATCCACATAGAATTTTATTTTTTTGGCATTCTATTGGCAACAAAATCCTAACCTTTGGCAGCAACATGTTTACCAATCTCAACCTCACAGATATGGAAACCTGCTACAAGTTATTTAAGGCAGATATTATTAAATCGCTTCCTCTGCAAGAAAAAAGATTTGGATTTGAACCAGAGGTAACTGCCCGTATAAGCCGTATCCCAAATATTCGTATTTATGAGGTGGGTATCTCTTATTATGGCCGAACTTACGCAGAAGGAAAAAAAATAAGCTGGAAGGATGGTTTTAGGGCAATCTATTGTATCATTAAATATGGTATGTTTAAAGGATAAGCATGAAATTAACTGAACAAAAAATTGCCCAGTTTATCTTTGTTCTAATTTCTATAGCTTTATTATTAACTGCTATTTTTACCAATGGTAAAGGCACAGGAGGAGATAGCATCTCACATTTTATTTGCGCAAAATTTTCATGGCAACAGCCCATCTTATTTTTTAACCATTGGGGTAAACCACTATTTACCATTTTAGCGTCTCCTTTTGCCCAATTTGGCTTTACCGGGATGAAAATTTTCAATGTATTTTGTGCCATTTTTGCAGCGTATTTAGCCTCCCTAACTGCTGAGCGATTAGGTTACGAAAATTGGTATTGGACAGGAATTCTTGTACTTGCTGGTTCCATGTATTTTACTATCATGCTCTCTGGGTATACCGAACCATTATCTGCACTAGTACTCATACTAAGTATTTATTTTTGGTTCGACGAAAAACCAATTTGGTCATTATCTATTGCCTCACTTTTACCATTTGTTCGTTCCGAAGGATTAATCATTCTATTGGTATTTTCTACTTACCTCATCCTAATAAAACAATATAAAAAACTTCCTTGGCTAATGCTCGGACACCTAATTTTTTCCCTAGCAGGATGGTACTTTTACAAAGATATTCTATGGGTTTTTACCAAAATCCCTTATGCCTCAGCAAGCAGTATTTATGGCAAAGGAAACTGGAGTCATTTTGTGATACAATTGTATTTTGGCCTTGGACCAATATTATTTATTGGTTTATGGATAGGTGCATTTTTTCACCTCAAAAATTGGGTTCAATTAGGAAAAAAAATGAACCTCGCAGAAATATTTTTAATAGATGGAATGATTGTTGCATTTGTGCTGGCCCATACCATTTTTTGGGCATTGGGTATCTTTAATTCGATGGGACTAAATAGGGTTTTGGTAACAATATTTCCGTTAACAGGCATACTAATTCTTTATGGATACAATCAAATTTTAAAATTAACCCCGCTAACGATTTCTAAGCAAATTAAATGGGTACTAATAACGGCAATAATCATATTTCCTTTTTTAAATAACCCGGCTTCTATCAATTTCAAATCATCCTGTTATTTAAGCGAAGAACAACAATTTGCTAAAGAAATTGTTGGCCCCTATTTAGTAAACAAATTTCCAAGTCAAAAATACATGGGCGCTGATGCAAATCTTGCTCTTTTTACCAATAAAAACATGTTTGATCCTAATGAATGGCTCTATGCTGGATTAGGAAATCCAATGGAAAAACTAAGCACTGGAGATTTAATATTATTTGATCCCTATTCATTTGAAACAGAAAGTGGCATTCAATTAAATAGTCTGTTATCAAATAACTCAATTAAAAAAGATACCCTTTTTGAGCTTACTGAAAGCAACGGAAAAGTAAAGCAATATTATATTTTTCAGCGGCAGTAAAACAAATTCATATTGTTTTAAATTGCTCTTTTATGATTCTGGTTGAACCAATTTTAATTGAACCAAAATTACCATACTCAAGGCCAGCGGCACCCAATAAAGATATACATACGGTATAAAAACCAAAGAGTAGAAAATGGTCATACTAAACTTAAACGACAACAATAAAAAAATCCGCTGATCAAGGCTGCTATCTTTTAGCCTAGCATAAATTAAAAAAAAAGTGCTTAAGATACTACATCCAATCAAAGCATTTTTACAAGCCAACAATTTATCCATTAGCGTTCCAGGGTAAAATTGGTGAAACCAAGAGGCAAAACCTAAACCCTGAAATAACTGAAAAGGCCTATCTCCTTTTGGCTGCCAATCTTGGCCATCCCATTCATTTAAGGAAGCATCAATCCACAGGTTAGAACCTTTGCTTAATACCTCTGGATTAGGGATAACAAATGGAACAAGGTAAAAGATGATGCCAAAAATAAGCAAGCCAATACCTATAAATAAAAACTCCCTTTTATTAAACAACCACTTGCACAAAGTCCAAACAGGCACCCAAAAAAGCAACGAATACCTAGATAACAAAGATAATCCTAAGCCAACAATTTGAAAAATCTTTGAATTACTAAAAAAGCTCAAGGCCAATAAAATATAATAGGCCGCAATAACCAATTCTACTGTTACCGAAAAATCCTTTTCCTGCTTAAAAAAAATTAATCCTAAAAACACAAACGGAAGCATGCATTTAGCCATCAACTCTTTTATAGTAATTGAAACTTGATACGACCTTACAATCATTGCAAGCATTGCAATCACGAAAACACTTGCGTGAATAAATCTTGGATCAATCAGTAACAACCTGCTTAAGGTAAAAGGCAACCACTGAAATGGCATATAATTGGGCACAAAGGTGCCATAATTAAAACCAGTATAGGCTGCGTATACCGGTTCACCATCCAAAAACCTATCTACATAAACATTCAAAATAAGCGGGATAATATCCGAATCTTTCACATCAATTGGCCAATGAATAATAAAGACTCTTACGACTATAAAAATACAAAATAACAAGATACCTAATGCCCTCCAATGAGATGAGGTAATTTTATAAGAGCGCTCCTTAGCAGGTTCTATGTAAAAAAGCTCAGCTCGCTTACTTAAATAAAAATAATAAAAGCAACCACTAGCTAAAAATAAAATCGGTGAAAGAATAAACCCTAAATCTCTTCTGAAGAAAAAAAAATGCAGCAATTCAATGATAAAAACAAGAATAACAACATTTGTCCCTTTAATCTTCTTCATCCACTGCTTCATGGTTCTCAATTAAAAGAAGTTCGCGTTCTACTATAGTATCATTAACCAAAGTATCACTTTTAATTATAAATTGTTTGGCAGCACCAGTAATATTAATTTGGTGCGTTAAGCCAATAGTATCCTCTGGCATAATCAATCCCCTACCAATCATTTTGTTAGATAAAAATCTGTAGGTTCGTTCTAGGTAAGGTTTAGCGGTACCATCTTTGCCAAAGCGCCACATAAAGTGCTTCGGTCCTGGCACAATGGTAGCTAAGAACATGCTTTCACTTAAAGTCAAATCCATCGGGTTTTTCTTGAAATAAAACTGTGTTGCCTCGCCAATTCCATATACATTTGGCCCCCATTCTATGATATTTAAGTATACCTCAAACATCCTATCCTTTGAACTGATGTTGTTGTTTTCTAAAATATAAACCAATAAAATTTCTTCCAGTTTTCGTGCCATCGTTTTCTCTCTGGTGAGGAAAACATTTTTCATCAATTGCATGCTAATGGTACTGGCTCCTCTTTTAAACTTGCCTGTGCGTATATTCTTTACAATAGATTGCCTAAAAGCTTCGGTTACAAAGCCCCGATGCCAATAAAATGAAGGATCTTCGCAGGTAAGGACACTTTTCTTCAGTAAGGGAGAAATCAAATCCAAAGGGGTAAAATAAGGATTAGCGGCCCCAACAAAAACTGGACGCATAGACCTGCCATTTTCCATTGGAACATAAACAAACTCCTTATTTAATTTATTTAAATTGGCTTCACCGTATTTAGTAATATGTAAATTATCCTTTTCCAAAACGCTCTCAAAGATCATGTCGTTTGGATTATTCTCATTGTATTTAAACTCTAATCTATAACTAATATTTCCGATAGCCTCCATTCCTTTGATGTGAGAGAACAAACCCTCTGGCAATGCGTTTAAGAAATTTTGAGCTGGAACCTTTTCTGTTTGAACCACCAAATGAAAAATGGTATCGGGTGAATTTTCTAAGCGAACAAATGGATGAAAAACAAATCCATTAAAATTAACCTTTGAAGCACTATCTAATGATAAATAGTTGCTACCAATTTTATAAACATAATTAAATTCTACTTCATCAACCACCACATCTTTTTTGGCAATTTTTGGATGGTTAATCACAAACGATTTTAAACTTGCCAAACCATCAATTTTCAATTCATCGTCATCAAAACTAATACCATCAACCACCAAGCGGGCTGAACCAAAACCTGCAAATAAATTAAATCTTTCTGGAAGATAGGGAATCATCACCCGCCCACTGTCCGTTCTTTCAAACTGCAAATCGGCTTTTCTTTCACTTGGATTAACCTGCCCATTTAAAGCCCAATTTTGAACCATATTATTGGAGCTAACCACCATTTTTGAATACACCAACCCGTTTACCAATTTTAATTCATCCACATTAAAATCTACATATAATTGTTCATCATACCCCTTTAGAGAAAAGTGGTGTATGTCAACCTCGTTAGGAATTTTATTGAGCCCTTTTGTAATAAGTTTATACAAAACCTCTGCATAATTAACTTCCTTATTGCTTCCAGAGGCTTCTTTTTTCTCTATATCAATGGTATCTTTTTTTTGAAAAAATTGGTCAAAATTTTTGACCCCATTTTTTTTTGTTAACTGAAAATAGCCATTGTGTATGGATATACTTTTTACTCGCACATCCATAAACAATGCATAAAACAATTTCACACTCAATTGAAATTCATCCATCTTTAACAAGGTATCTTTACCTTGAGGAATTAATTGAATTCCCTTTAAGCTGATACCGGCCAAACCAGTGAAACCCGCATCTTCCACCAATAATACTGTAGAATAGTTATTCAACATTTTTTGCTGAACCTTTTCAATGGTTTTGTTTAAAAAATATCCTCTTAATGAAAAGAAAACTATAATAGCTAATAACAAAAAAACACCAACCACTTTCGTGGTTAGTGTTATCCATTTCTTAGCATTGGCAGGTAATTTTAACATTCGTTAATAATTATACATGCATCAAATCTGCCTCTTTTGCTGCTGTTAAATCATCAATTTTTTTGATGTAAGCATCTGTGGTTTTTTGCACTTGAGCCTCGGCAGTTTTAGCCTCATCCTCTGGAACACCGTCTTTTTGTGCTTTTTTGATATTTTCATTCACATCCTTACGAATAGTGCGGATAGCAACTTTGGCAAATTCTGCTTCGTGCTTTACCTTTTTAACAATTTCCTTTCTACGTTCTTCAGTGAGCATAGGCAAACTGATGCGAATCAAAGTACCGTCGTTTGTAGGATTAAATCCCAAATTAGCAATAATTATACCCTTTTCAATGGCTTGCAAAACATTCTTTTCCCATGGTTGAACCGTTAAGGTTCTGCCATCAGGTGTATTCACATTTGCAACTTGGCTAATTGGTACCAATGAGCCGTAATAATCAACTTTTACAGAATCTAACATGGAAGGATGAGCCTTGCCAGCACGGATTTTAGTAAATTCATTGGCAGCATGGTCAACGGCATTGTCCATAGCCTCTTTTAAATGGTCGAATAATGGTTTTAATCTTGGATCACTCATAATAGGGATAATTTGAATTGTACTGAGGCCTGCAAAATACTACAGCGAGAACAAATTTTCGAATTTTATTTTAAATTTTATCAATAACACTGAATCATAGTAGATAAAAGCCGCTAACTTTTTATATTTGACCCAATAATTTATGGAGAGAAGAGTTAGAGTACGTTTTGCGCCTAGTCCAACCGGACCATTGCATATAGGCGGGGTTCGCACCGCTTTGTATAATTACTTATTTGCGCGCAAGCACAGCGGCGATTTTATTATAAGAATTGAAGATACCGACCAAACACGATTTGTGCCAGGTGCGGAAGAATACATCATTGAATCACTTAAATGGCTTGGTATAAAAGCTGTTGAAGGTATTGGATTCGGCGATGGCCCACACGCACCTTACAGGCAGAGTGAGCGCAAGCCCATATACAAACAATATGTGATGCAGCTCATTGATGCTGGCAAAGCCTATTATGCTTTTGATACAACAGAGGAATTAGAAAACATGCGTGAAAGGCTTATGGCCAATAATATAGACGCCAAATACGACGCCCAAACACGCGAAAGCATGACAAATTCTATCACTTTGCCAGAAGATGAAGTGAAAAGAAGGCTGGCAAATGGGGATACTTATGTGGTTCGTTTTAAATTGCCAAGCAATGAGGAAGTTAAATTACATGATGAAATTAGGGGTTGGGTTAGTGTAAATACACATGAACTCGACGATAAAGTTTTATTCAAAAGCGATGGCATGCCAACCTATCATTTGGCCAATGTAGTAGACGATTACCTGATGCAAATTTCACATGTTATTAGGGGCGAAGAATGGCTACCATCTGCTCCTTTGCACGTATTGTTATATAGGGCATTTGGATGGGAAGCTATGATGCCCAAATTTGCGCATTTGCCACTGCTGTTAAAACCCGAAGGCAATGGCAAATTGAGCAAACGGGATGGTGATAGATTAGGGTTTCCCGTTTTTCCAATTAATTGGATCGACCCAAAAACCCAAGAAATTTATAGTGGCTACAGAGAAGCCGGATATTTACCAGAAGCTGTAGTGAATTTACTTGCTTTTTTAGGTTGGAATCCCGGAACCAACCAAGAGCTATTTACTATGGATGAATTGGTTCAAGCATTTTCACTAGAAAGAGTTAGTAAATCTGGCGCCAAATTCGACCCAAATAAGGCAAAATGGTTCAACCAACAATACATCAGACATCTTGCTAACGAAAACTTATTGCCGTTTATGCAAGAAGCTATAAAGTCGCAAGGTTTAGACCAAACATTTTCGGAAGAATTCTTATTAATGGCTTGTGGTTTAATCAAGGAAAAAATTAGTTTTACCAATGAGATTTGGAATTATTGCAGTTACTTTTTTATTACCCCAAATACCTATGATGAAAGTGTTTTAAAAAAACGTTGGAATGATAAAATACCGAACTTATTGAAAGACCTAAATGAAGCACTGGCCTCTTTGCCAGAATTTAAATCAACTGCCATTGAAGGAGCCTACAATGAAGCCCTCGCAAAAAACGAAATTTTAGGAAAAGACTTTTTACAACTATTTAGAGTAATTTTAACTGGAGTGGCTGGCGGACCCATGCTGTTTGAAATAGCGGAAATGATTGGCTATCCAGAAACAAAATTGAGAATTGAAAATACCCTCATTAAATTAAACAATTAATTATACAACAATGAAAATACACAAATTATTAGCTGCATTACTTTTCATAGTATTTATTTCTGCTTGTAACCAAGCAAGATTCGACAAAGTACCAGGTCGCTATCAAGACCTAATTCCCCAACAATTACAAGGGAATTATCAGTTCAAAGGAAAAGATTTTAAATCTCAAAAATTTGATTCCTTGCATATTGATATTGGCTTAAATGAAATAAAATTTATTGATCAAAGTGGCTATGAAATATGGACCATTCACCAAGACTTTCAAATTCATCAAATTCGCAATTTGTTTGTTTTGGGCAAGAGCGATGAGGATGTAAAAACACTTTGGAATTTAATGATTCTTGAACCAACTGACAATGGAGTAAAAGTTTATTTTGTGTTAGATGAAAAAATTAAGAACACACCAGAATTTAAACTTCAAAGATACATGCCATTTATGGATGTGAACTACAATCATGATCCAATTCCTGGTGTACCTCAGCTTGCAGACGGGGCCCAAATACAGCCAAATGGAGGCTTAAACCAATATAGATTTTATATGATCAATGAAGAACAATTCATTAACTATTTTGAAAAAGAACTACAAAACAAAAACTTTGTGCTTTTGAATAAAACTGGAAAAGAAAAAAACTCAAAAAAAGATAGAAAAAAATGAACCGCCCAATAAGAGTTTTAGTGGCCAAAATAGGCCTAGATGGACATGATAGAGGTGCCAAAGTAATTGCCACAGCCTTACGAGATGCAGGAATGGAAGTAATTTACACAGGACTTCGTCAAACACCAGAAATGGTGGTGCAAGCAGCTCTGCAAGAAGATGTAGATGTAATTGGAGTAAGTATTTTATCTGGAGCGCATATTAGCGTATTTTCTAGGCTCAAAGAACTCATGAATCAAAACCAAATGGGTGATGTGTTGGTTACAGGTGGTGGCATCATTCCGCTCGAAGATATTGAAACTTTGAATAAGCTTGGAATAGGAAAATTATTTACGCCTGGCACTCATACACACGAGATTGCAGATTTTATTAAAACTTGGGTGAAAGAACATAGAACCTTTTAAAAAGTAAGTTGTTTATAATTATCAAAATAATGTAAGCGCTGTTTTTTTGTTTCAAGAAAATAAACATTAAAGTTACAAACTAAAATTTTTAAACAAAACATTGTATGATTGACCAATTGAATGTTGAAACTAAGTATCAAACATTATTAACCGAAATAAAAAATCAAATTTTTTACATCACCATTAACCGGGAAGACAAGCTGAATGCGCTAAATATCCAAACCCTAAGCGACATAAAAAATGCTGTATTGAGTATTTATGATGACCCCAATGTGAGAGGTGTGATTTTAACCGGTAAAGGACTTAAAGCATTTGCTGCTGGCGCTGATATTGCAGAATTTGCCAATTTTACCGTAGAAGAAGGCACCAAAATGAGCGAAGATGGTCATGCCGTTTTACGCGCTATCGACCATTGTCCAAAACCAGTTATTGCAGCTGTAAACGGCTTTGCACTTGGTGGCGGTAACGAATTGGCTATGAGCTGCCATATTCGTGTTTGCACCGAAAAAGCGAGATTTGGCCAACCAGAAGTAAACTTGGGAGTTACGCCAGGTTATGCTGGAACACAACGTTTGGCTCAGTTAATTGGAAAAGGAAGAGCCTTAGAATTTTTAATGACTGGGGATATGATTGATTCCGCTACTGCTTTGCAATTAGGTTTAGTGAATCACGTGGTTCCAGCAGATCAATTGATTCCTAAATGTGAGGAAATACTAAATAAAATTAAAACCAAGGCTCCAATGGCAATTGCTGGTGTAATTCGTTGCGTAAATGCATACTATGAAAAACGTGCCGATGGCAATAATATTGAAATCAATGAGTTCGGAAATTTCTTTGGCTCAGAAGATTTTATTGAAGGAACCACAGCGTTTTTAGAAAAACGCCCAGCTAACTTTAGAGGAAACTAAATTAAAAAAAGAAGCAATCAGAGGCTTCTTTTTTTATCTTGTTTTATATTGCCTATTCTTTTAAAACCAATGACTCCATTTCAAAGCATCAATCCTTATACGGAATTAAATTTTGCGTCCTTTTCATTTTTGGATCAAACAGCATTAAACAAGCTGCTACCTAAAATAAAACTTGCTCAAAATGAATGGCAAAACAAGGCTGTAAGTGAACGTATTTCATTTTTACAACCCTTGAGCGAACTTCTCATTGAAAATGCACCCATGCTTGCCGAGTTGGCCTCGCAAGAAATGGGCAAAATATACATACATGCCAAAGCAGAAGTAATTAAAAGTGCTGCCCTCTGCAACTATTATGCTAAAAATGCTGAACGATTATTGAATCCTACATTTGAATCGTTAGAAAGTGGCTCACAAATTGAATTAAGATACCAAGCACTTGGCATTGTCTTAGGTGTTTTTCCTTGGAATTTTCCGTATTGGCAAATTCTTAGAAGTGCTATTCCTACTATAGTTAGCGGAAATGCCATGCTCATCAAGCCAGCACCAAACGTGCCTCAAAGCAGCCTTGCCTTACAAAAAATATTGGATCAAAGCGGACTTTCACCAAACTTGTTCAATACCGTTTTTATTGATGAAACCCAAGTAGCTAAATTGATTGAAAATGATACCATTGCAGCAGTAACTTTAACTGGTAGTGAAAAGGCGGGTAAAATTGTTGCATCATTAGCAGCTGCCAATATTAAACCAGCCGTTTTAGAATTAGGTGGAAGCGATCCATTAATTATTTTAGAGGATGCTCCTTTAAACGAGATTATGGAGCAAGTAGTATTTTCTCGCTTTCAAAATAATGGCCAAAGTTGTGTGGCTGCAAAAAGATTTTTGGTTCAGGAAAATATATTGCCTTCCTTTAAGGATTTGCTCCTACAAAAAATAAGGGAATTTAAATTGGGCAACCCCATGTTGGAGGATGTTAATATTGGTCCTCTGGCTCGCAAAGACTTGAAAGAATTATTAGAAAATCAGGTAAATGAAACTGTTGAAGCAGGCGCCACGATTTTATATCAAGCAGGTGAAATTCCAAAAACTGGTTACTTTTATCCGCCAACAGTACTCACAAATATTCCAAAAAATTCACGTGCCTATCAAGAAGAACTCTTTGGTCCGGTTTTGAGTTTATATTCATTTAAAACAATTGAAGAAGCTATCCAATTAGCAAATGATACCCATTTTGGATTAGGAGCAAGTATTTTTACAGCAAACACAGAATTGGCCGCGCAAATGGCAAATAGGATTGAAACAGGAATGGTGTACATCAACCAAATAGTTAAAAGTGATGTGAGTATTCCTTTTGGGGGAACCAAACATTCTGGGTTTGGCAGAGAGTTAGGACCAGATGGCTTATATGCTTTTTGCCATAGAAAGGCTATTTGGAAAGCAAGCTAAGATTTATAATAACCATTTTCATCGATGGCTATTCTTACGCTATCTGGCACCAAATATCGAATAGATTTTCCTGCCTGTATTGACTCTCTGATATAAGTAGAAGAAATATTTAATAAGGGAACTTCAAACAACTTAATAGAAGGATGATTTGCCAATAAAGGCTTGTCAACAATCCCCACCCTAGCATACACAAAAACTTGGTGCAATTCCAAAATCTGTTTGTAATTTTTCCATTGATGAAAGCTCTTTAAATTATCGCCACCAATAATTAAAGTAAACTGATAATCCGTGTATTTTTTCCTCAGCTCAGATAAGGTATGCTCAGTATAAGATGGCCTTGGCAGCGTAAATTCTATATCGCACCACTTAAAACGATCATCTGCCTCTATGGCTTTATTTAAGAGGTTCAAACGTAAATTCTCATCCAATAACTCACCACTCTCTTTGAATGGATTTTGTGGCGAAACCACAAACCAAATTTCATCCAAGAGGGCATAATCAGCCATAAAATTAGCAATAATTAAATGCCCTGTATGAATAGGGTTGAATGACCCAAAAAATAACCCAACCTGCTTCATCTATTTAACTATTAATAAAGGTTTGAACCAAAAATTCAGCCTCAGTTAAGGCTTTATTCAAATCATCATTCATGATCACTTTTTCAAATTTATTTTCAAAACTCAATTCACTAACCGCCTTGCTTACGCGCATGGTTAAGGTCTCTTCTGTTTCAGTTGACCTGTATCTTAAACGTTTTTCCAATGCATCAATGCTAGGTGGTTTTACAAAAATAGCTAATGCTTGTTCACCAAAATAATGTTTTATATTTAAGCCTCCAACCACATCCACATCAAACAAAACTACTTTTCCTAAAGCCCAAATTCGCTCCACTTCCGATTTTAAAGTTCCATAAAAATTACCGCCATAAACTTCTTCGTATTCCAAAAATTCATTCGCTACTATCTTTTTTTGAAACTCTTCAATAGATAAAAAATAATAATCCTTTCCATGCTCCTCACCCGCTCTCATCTTACGTGTACAGGCAGAAATAGAAAACATAAAAGAATCATTTACCCTTAAAAGATGTTTAACAATGGTAGTTTTACCAGAACCAGATGGCGCACAAAAAATTACTACTTTTCCTTTTGTCATGAACCTAAACCTTACAATACATTGTTAATTTGTTCTTTTATTTTTTCTAGCTCATCCTTCATTTCCACCACCATTCTTTGCATCAAGTGGTGGTTTCCTTTTGAACCAATGGTATTGATTTCTCTTCCCATTTCTTGGGCAATGAAACCAAGTTTTTTGCCCGTAGAAGCTTGCTGAATAGTTTCTTCAAAGAAATCACAATGTTGTTTCAACCTTACCTTCTCTTCACTTATATCCAACTTTTCAATATAATAAATCAATTCTTGTTCGAACCTATTTTTATCCATTTGCTCTTGGTTCAAAGTTTGTAAATCTCTTTGAATGCGTTCTTTTACCGTATTCAACCTTTCTTCTTCAAAGAGAGTTAAGCTTTGCATTTTACTTAAAATTCCAGCCGACATTTTACTCAATTCATTACCCAGAACAGCTCCTTCCTTTACCCTAAAAATATCAAATTGCTCGTATGCACTTCTTACCGTTGATAAAATTTGTTTCCAATCTTCTTCATCTGGCGTTTCTTCATTTGCCTGCAAAACATTGGGCACCATAAATATATTATTCAACAAAGCACTTTGCTCCCAGCCACTTTCAGCCGATAATGATTTTACTTCATTTAAATAATACAAAGCAACTTCTCTATTCAAGGGCGTAATTTTATCTTCGGCCAATTTATACCCAATGTGTATAGACAATTGCGCTGTACCTCGCTCTACCCATTTGGTAAGCTCCCTGCGCAACTCCAATTCTTTGTGTTGCCAATTACGTGGCATGCGCATATTTAATTCCAAAAATTTACTGTTCAAACTTTTCAATTCAACCCGCACTGTAAATCTTTCAGTCTCTATTTCTGCCTGGCCAAAGCCTGTCATCGATCTTAGCATATTTTTAAATAAGGTGGCAAAAATACAGCAAATATTTGGGATTGCGAACTCATGATAAATTAGCCTACTTTCGCAAACCTTTTATGCAAATATTAAACAGATACAAACCATACTTCAAGCAAATACTATCGCTCAGTTACCCAATAATTATCGGTCAGCTTGGCATTGTACTAATGGGCGTTGGAGATGTAATTATGATTGGCAAACTCGATGCAATCAATTTAGCAGCTGCTGCTTTGGCCAATTCTGTTTACTTCTTTATTTGCATTTTAGGAATAGGCACACTCACGGGTGTTTCACCATTAGTCGCAAAAAGTAAAGGTGCTGGGCATCCCAACCAATGTGCTATTTTATTTAGGCAATCTATTTGGGCAGCAATTATTCTGGGTGCTTTTATTTCTGGAGTTGTATACCTATTAGCCGAAAATTTACATTGGTTCAAACAATCAGAGAGAGTTACTGTACTTACCAAAACTTTTTTACACGCCCTCAATGCGGGTACCTTTCCCCTCTTAATTTTTATGGCCATCAAACAATATTCCGATGGCTTGTCTTTTACCAAACCATCTGCTATAATCACCATTTTAGCCTTACTCTTAAACCTCTTATTGAACTGGGTTTTAATTTATGGCCATTTTGGTTTACCAAGGTTAGAATTATTTGGATCAGGCATAGCCACCAGTATTTCTAGGTTTGCAATGGCATTGAGTATGTTTATTTATGTAAAAAAAGCCCTCATTTACAAACCCTATTTGCATTTAAAAGAACATAAGCACGATAGAAAATATTTACTCCAAATATTCAAAATTGGTTTGCCTTCAGGCTTTCAATATTTTTTTGAAGTAGGAGCCTTTGCCTTTGCAGCCATCATTATAGGATGGATCAGTGATTATGCCATGGCAGCACACCAAGTTGCCATCAATATTGCATCGGTAACCTATATGATTGCTACGGGCATATCGGCCGGAGGATCAATTGCAGTAGGTGATGCGCTGGGTAGAAAAAACAAAAAAGACCTCAACGAAGCCGGCAGAGCAGCCCTAATAATGGGCACTATTTTTATGGGACTTTGTGCCTTAATCATGGCATCATTTGCGCCGTTAATTATTTCTTTATATACAACAGATCCACTGGTTTCTGGCATGGCAGTGAACCTACTTTATATTGCAGCCTTATTCCAATTAAGCGACGGCATTCAATGTGTAGGATTAGGTGTTTTAAGAGGCATAGGCGACACTAAAATACCAACCATCATCACTATTATTGCCTATTGGGTAATTGGCATACCTATTGGTTATTATTTGGGATTTCATTTTGGCTGGAGCTTATATGGAATTTGGTTTGCCTTATTGCTTGGACTAAGTTTTTCAGCGGTATTCTTAAGCACTCGCTTTTTAAAGGAAAGTAGAGAATTAGACATGGATTACCATTCAGCCCTCTACGATAAATTTCATGCGCACTAATTTAAAGGTACATTTAGCTTTATTCATGGTATCGCTATTGTATGGCGCCACATTCAGCATTGCCAAAATTGCCATGCCCGAATACATCAAACCATTTGGCTTTATTTTATTGCGTGTAAGCGTTGCCTCTGTTTGCATTTTCTTTTTTCACAGACATTATGTAAAAGGAGCCATTACAGATAAAAAAGACCTATTGCCTTTGTTGGTTTCTGCCATTTTTGGTGTAGCTGCAAACATGTTGTTTTTCTTCAAAGGTCTATCTATTACCACGCCAATCAATGCATCGGTATTGATGCTGAACACACCCATTTTCGTGGTAGTTTTTGCAGCAATTGTGCTCAAAGAAAAATTAACTTGGAATAAAATCTTAGGCATCATCATAGCAGCTGCAGGGGCACTCATGCTCATAGGCGGAACAAAATTTCAGTTTCAATCCACCACCGTTTTAGGCGATATTTTTGTCACACTCAATGCCATCATTTACGCCTTCTATTTGGTGTATGCCAAACGCCTTATGGTAAAATATCACCCCCTTACCGTTACCTTATATTCCTTCTTCTTCGGCTTCTTCCTGGTGCTTCCATTCGGTTTGAACCAAGCCTTAGAAATAGATTTTATGCACCTCCCAACGCTCATTTGGGCCTGCATCGCCTTTATCACAATAGGTTCAACCTTCCTTACTTATGTGCTCAACGCATACGCCCTCAAACACGCCAGCTCAAGCCTGGTTGGCACCTATATTTACCTACAACCAGTATTGGCCACCCTCATCGCTATCGTACTTGGCAAAGACATGCTAAGTTTAGAAAAACTCATCAGCATGTTCATTGTTTTTGGTGGGGTTTATTTGGCATCGAGGAAAGCTGTGGAAAAGGCTGCTGGCAGCTAGCCTCTAGCTGCTGGCTCACGATGCACTTGGCTATTATCCAAATAATAAATATTATTTAATCAATACAATTAATAGCCCGATGCCTTTAGGCTCGGGAGTAACACACAATAAATTTTTATCAGGCCTTTTCTGTTTTCATTTACTGATCCCGTAATATTGAAATTTAGTATTTTTCAAAAAAGGTATAAAGAACTTTTATAGATGGATTCTGAGGCACCTTAATCCCCGGGCATAAATGCACCGGGCTATTAATTGCAAAATCAACAACTTATAAATAAATACCTTTTGGATGAACAAATCAATTCCTAAAGTAGAAATTAAAACGATAACAATTTTGTAGGATTACATTCATTGATTTAAAGTAAATGATAACCAATTTAAATCTTGTTGAATGATTTGGAATATCAAACATCTAGATAAAATATTTCCGATGGGGGTAAAATGAAAAAGCCCCATGAAGGGGCTTTTGTTAGTTGCGGAGGCAGGACTCGAACCTACGACCTTTGGGTTATGAGCGGCACAACCCAATATAAAATGCTTTAAATCAGTGCGATTGTTGTATTAAATTTTAACTATTTATTTGTTTCTGACAGAGTTTTGGTTTGATTATTTTTCCCAACCATAGCAAATGTAATATAAAAATGTATATGTTATATTCTTAATTTAAAAGGATTTAATTTAGCGTGTGCTTCAGTTTCTATTAATGACATAAAACTCCACTCAAAACGTAAATTAATCAATTTATAATCAAAATAATACAATAGAAAATATTTATTTTTTTTAATATAAAAAACTTGATATTCTGTATTTGAGAATATTCTATTCTTCGATGGGGAAGCCGAAAACCATTTAATCCATAGAGTAGGCAAAAAAATAAATTTATTAAATATGAAAAAGATTTT